>ERZ887830.251-NODE-251-length-34831-cov-7.098804_pt1 | contig 34831 bp, 31 predicted proteins | sample MGYA00521101_ERZ887830 | MGnify/ENA primary metagenome ERZ887830 (study PRJEB32303, sample SAMEA104408592) | aquatic metagenome | biome: Marine water; feature: Pelagic; material: water | place: Baltic Sea | collected 2014-06-05T16:38:00 | depth 1,762 m ... | reverse complement strand
TCTGTGGAAGTGAGATTTCTTGTGTTTGTTAGACTAGACGTTAGTCTCTGGCGATCAGTGGAGGATTTCATGGCGCAAGATGGAGCAGCCGGAAAAGGAGCCGGACTTCCTGAAGGGGGCAAGGCGCGACGGGTATACTTGGTGTTGCAAGAAGAAATCTTGCGCGGACTGCACGCTCCGGGGGCATCGCTTGAGGGAGAGCAGAAGCTGGCGTTAAGACTAGGCGTATCACGTGTGACGGTCCGCCGCGCATTGGATGCGCTGGCGCAGGACGGAATGATCGCGCGACGCGCAGGGTCCGGCAAAGTTGTGCAAGCGCAGGCGACACAACCCCCAGTCCTTGCGGATTTCACAACTCTGATCCCTCAACTTGTGGAAATGGACCAGAAGACAACTGCCCGCCTCTTGTCATTCTCTTATGGCCCAGCACCGGCCTTAGTTGCCGAAGCCATGGGTCTGACCGAAGGTGACCGGGTTCAGAACGCAGTGCGCGTGCGATTGGCGCAAGGGCGCGCTTTCTCGCACCTCACCACATACGTTCCAGAAGAAATCGCTGCCAATTATACAGAGGCGGATCTGGCGACAAAACCGCTGTTTCGCCTGCTGGAACGATCGGGTGTGTGTATTGAGCGCGCCCATCAAAGTGTCAGTGCCACCCTTGCCACACCAGATGTGGCAGAGGTCCTTGAGCTTAGCGTCGGCGCACCGGTTCTGGCCCTTCGCCGTGTCGTGCTGGACGCAAACGGACGCGGTGTCGAATATCTCTCAGCGCTCTACCGGCCAGACCTGTTCCGGCTAGAAATGTCGCTGCATAGGGTCGGCACGGATGAAACCCGCCACTGGGAACCGGTGATTGATGTGCCGAGGGCAGAGGCAGCCGAATGAGCCCGTCTCAAACGCTGCTCGAAAAGCTCTGGAAGGCACACACGGTTCTGCAGCGCGACGATGGCACAGCTTTGCTTTGGGTCGACCGGCATCTGGTTCACGAGGGGTCCCACCACGCCTTTGCCAAACTGGCCGCGCGCAACCAAAAGGTGTCCGAGCCGGGACTGACCTTTGCCGTTGTTGACCACTATGCGCCGACGCGCGCAGGCACTCTGGATCCTGACATTTCCCGTATGATCCGCACGCTGGGCGACAATGCGCGCGCGCATGGCATCCAACTGTTCGATCTCAAAGATCCCGAACAAGGCATAGTGCATGTGATCGGACCAGAGCTTGGTCTGACCCTTCCGGGAGTGCAGGTGAATTGCGGCGACAGCCACACCTCGACACATGGGGCGTTCGGCGCTTTGGCCTTTGGCGTCGGAGCCACCGAGGTTGCGCATATCCTCGCAACCCAGACGGTGTGGCAAACACGGCCACGCACCATGCGGATCACCGTTGAAGGCACGCTTGGCGAGGGGGTGACGGCTAAGGATATGGCGCTGCACTGGATCGCCAAGCTTGGCGCAGACGGGGCACGAGGACATGCCATCGAATATGCAGGTTCGGCTGTACGTAACCTGAGCATGCAGGGCCGGATGACTTTGTGCAACCTGTCGATCGAAGGTGGCGCTCGATTGGGTCTGGTCGCACCGGATGAGGTGACTTTCGCCTATCTGGAAGGGCGTCGCTATGCGCCAAAGGGCGACAACTGGACACGTGCTGTTGAGGACTGGGCGCAGCTGAACAGCGATCCGGATGCCGCATTCGACCGAGAAGAACATCTTGACGCAAAGGATATCGCCCCAACGGTGACATGGGGCACGTCCCCCGAAGAAGCCCTGCCGATCACCGGAAAGGTGCCCGACCCAAACCAATACGATGCCAGCAAGCGCGCGGCCATGCGCGCCTCGCTCGAGTATATGGACCTGACGCCTGAGACACCGTTGACGTCCATTCCGGTGGATCAGATCTTCATCGGGTCCTGCACCAATGGCCGGATCGAAGACCTGCGGATGGCCGCAAAGGTGCTTGCCGGGCGACGCGTACGTGTCCCCGGGCTGGTGTCGCCCGGATCGGCTCGGATCAAGCGACAGGCTGAAGAAGAAGGCCTTGCCCGGATCTTTACCGAAGCGGGGCTGGAATGGGTCGCTGCGGGATGTTCGATGTGCGTGGGCATGAATGGTGATCGCGTCGATGCAGGCAAGCGATGCGCCTCTTCGACCAACCGGAATTTCAAGGGCCGTCAGGGGCGTGGATCCCGCACCCATCTCATGAGCCCTGCAATGGCCGCTGCTGCTGCCGTCACAGGCCACCTTACGGACGTGCGCCCTCTGCTGGAGGGACGCCTGTGAGCGGTTGGAAGATCATTAACGGAGAGGCTGCAGGCCTGCCCACTGAAAACGTGGATACCGATCAGCTGATCCCGGCCCGCTTTATGTCGACACCCAGGAGCGAAGGTTATGGCCGGTATCTGCTGCATGACGTGAGGCAGGACAGCCCTGATCATGTGCTGAACAGGACATCACCCAAGGTACTCGTGACCCGGCGCAATTTTGGCAGCGGGTCAAGCCGCGAGGCTGCAGTCTATGCGCTGGTGGATTTCGGAATAAGGGCGGTTTTCGCACCCAGTTTTGGCGATATCTTCTCCGGCAACGCCGTGAACAATGGCCTTTTGCCGGCGCGACTTCCAGAAGATGTGGTCGAGGATCTGTTGGCTGAACTGGGCACAGGTACAGCCGACGCACATGTTGACCTGATGGCAGGGACTGCACGGATTGCCGGGCGGGACATTGAGTTTGATCTCAATCCTGTCTGGCGCAAAAAACTGAGCAATGGCTGGGACGATATCGATCTCACGTCGCAGCATTCAAACGCAATTTCCACATTCCGCGCAGACCGAATGGCGCGGTTTGGATGGGCAAACCCCACGACCTGATCGAAAGCCGCTCCAGACCGGGTTACCTCCGGATAAACGGGTTGGACACGGCCTGAGGTTCCGCCAACCAGATGGACTTGGGCTGCAGATATTCCTTGATCGCCTCCATGCCGTTCTCTCGCCCTAGACCGCTGTTCTTGATGCCACCAAAAGGCGTCGTGTAGCTTGTTGAGCGATACGTGTTGACCCAAACAGTGCCCGCCTGCATCCGGCGCGACATGCGAAGCGCACGTGTCAGATCATTTGTCCAGACACCGGCTGCCAAGCCGTAATTGGTATCATTGCCTATGCGCACAGCTTCGTCTTCGTCATGAAACCGCAGGATTGACAGAACTGGACCGAACACCTCTTCCTGAGCGATGCGCATATCGTTGCGCACATCGGTAAAGATGGTCGGTTCCACAAAGTACCCGCCTGATCCTTCCGGTTGAGCAGCGTTCCCACCTAGAATGCAGGTCGCACCTTCGGCCTTCGCAATGTCGATGTATGACAGGATTTTTTCGTGCTGAGCTTTGGTCGCCACGGGCGATATATTGGTCGCGGGATCCATCGGGTCGCCAAGCACCGCCGCGCGCGTCATATCTGTCAGCCGGTCAACAAATTCATCGTAGATGCTGTCTTGCAAAAGCAATCGAGACCCCGCGATGCAGGTTTGCCCGGACGCTGCAAAGATACCCGAGATCGCGCCGGGAACAGCTGCATCCAGATCCGCGTCGTCAAAGACGATATTGGGTGACTTGCCACCAAGCTCTAGCGTGACCTTTTTGAAATCCCGTGCCGCCGCTTCGTTGATCGCGCGCCCTGCGGCTTCTCCACCGGTAAAGGCGATTTTGCGGACCAAAGGATGGGTCACCAGCGGCATTCCCGCCTCTGTGCCGAAGCCTGTAATCACGTTGACCACACCTGCGGGAATACCCGCCTGCTCAACCAGTCGCATCAGTTCCAGTGTAGAGGCAGAGGTGTATTCAGACGGCTTGATCACCACCGTATTTCCAGCCGCCAATGCCGGCGCCAGTTTCCACGCCAATAGCAAAAGCGGCGAATTCCAAGGCGTGATCAACGCGCAGACGCCAAGTGGTTCATAGGTGATCATGTTGACCACGCCGGGTTTGTCGATGGGTGGGACAGATCCTTCGACCTTGTCCGCCAGGCCGCCGTAATAGGCGTACCAGTTGGCCATGTATCTGCATTGGTTAGACATTTCGGCGAACAGCTTGCCGTTGTCGCGAACTTCTATTTCCGCCAATTTATCCGAGTTTTCGGTGATCAGTCCCGCCAATCGAACCAATGCAGCCCCGCGCGCACTTGCGGTCCATCGTGGCCAATCTCCTTCCGTGAACGCCATATGCGCTGCCTGCACGGCACGGTCCACATCGGACGCTGATGCCTTTGGAAAGCGGGCCCAATCCAGTCCGGTATAAGGGTTTGCCGACGGAAACCTCTCGCCACTCTCCGCGTCGCACCATTTGCCATCAATATACATCTGATAGTCTTGCATCGAAGTCTCCTTTATCCGGCAAGCGCCATGCCAAGCCGCGCGCGATGACGCAGGTACTGGCTGGGGCGGTAACGCGGATCACCAGTCTGGCGTTGCAGCGCGTCGAGAACATCCAGCACCCGCTGGGGACCAAGACTGTCACCAAGCGCCAGTGGTCCCTTTGGATACCCAAGACCAAGGCGGACACCGTCGTCGATATCGGCAGGCGACGCGATCTGCATCTGCGCAATTTCACAGCCGATGTTCACGATCATCGCCAGCACTCGTTGCGAGATAAATCCCGGGCTGTCAGAGATGCGGGTGACCTTTTTGCCAGTCGCCAATAAGGCTCGATGCAAACCGTCGCACATCTCAGGGTCAGTGATAAGAGTGGGCATGATGGTTACGCGCGCACTATCAAGCGTGAGAGGGTCGATGCCCATAACATGCGCGGGGTCCAGCCCCATGGAGATGGCCGTCTCGGTCGCGTCCCAACCATAGGGGGCAACAAGGCAAACTGCGTTGTCCGGGCTATTGGCGATTTCCACGCCTAACGCGCCCAGCGACTCCATGATTGACGCAAGATAGGAACGCATCTCGGTCGGCACCCACACCGGGGGCAACTTGGCCTCAGCCGGAACCAATTCTTCCGGGTCTACACGCCGTCCATCATCGTATCGGTAAAACCCCTCAGACGTCTTGCGCCCATGCAAATTAGCGGCAACACGCGCAGCCAGATGGACTCCCGGACGATAACGCGGGTCCTGATGGAATTGCCCGTAAATCAGTTGCAGGACCGGATAAGACACATCAAGCCCGGTCAGATCCAGAAGCTCGAATGGGCCCATCCGAAACCCTGCACCCTCGCGCATGACACAATCCACATCCGCCTCAGAAGCAAGACACTCTTGAACGATGCGAATGCCTTCGGTCAAAAGCCCGCGACCTGCGTGATTGATCAGAAACCCCGGAGCATCCTTGCAAAGAATGGCGCGGTAGCCGATCCGATCTACAACCGACATCGCAGCATCGCGTGCCGTGTCCGAGGTCCTGAGGCCCGGGATCACTTCCACCACTTTCATCAATGGTACCGGATTGAAAAAATGTATCCCGATAACGCGACCGGGCGTGTGCACACCCGATGCAATCGCGGACACCGAAAGCGATGATGTGTTTGTGGCCAGCACAGCGTCGGCGCTCAGAATGCCTTCAAGTGCTGCAAACAATGCCTGTTTTGCGTCCAGCGATTCCGCGATCGCCTCAATCGCCATCTGCGCGGGAGCAAGATCGCCGATGCCCTCTACAACCCGGAGCCGACCCTTGGCCGCCTGCGCATTTTCACGGGTCATCTTTTCTTTATCGGCGGCCCGGTCCAGCATCTGACCCGCGAACTCCACAGCCGCATGAGCGGCTTCAGCGAGTTGGTCGAAGACTAGAACTGTATAGCCTGCCGCTGCCAGTGTCTGCGCGATCCCGCGGCCCATCGTGCCGGTGCCGATCACTGCGATTGTGTCGATGTTGCGCATCAGTTCGGTTTCGCGGGACGTTGGGAAAAGCGGCGGTCAAATATGCCCTCAGCGATCCTGTTGCGCATCATCTCAAGAGACCCGCCCGCGATCTGCCAGCCGCGCGATTTGCGAAAGCAGTACTCCACAAGGGACTCGTCGCAATAGCCCATGCCTCCCATCGCCTGCATCGCCTGATTACAGGCCTCAAACCCGGCGGTGTTACAGGCCAGCTTCGCCAATGCCGTCTGTTGTGCGTCCGGCAATCCGCGGTCCGCACTGACAGCGGCTCGGTAAAGCAGCAGCTGCGCAGACTCGAGCTGCATCAGCATGTCGGCGAATTTCCATTGCAGACCCTGAAATTCGGCCAAGGGGCGCCCGAACTGTGTGCGGTCCATGACATAATTTCGCGCGGTGTCAAAAGCGAAACGACCCAGCGCCTGCGCGCGTGCTGCATTTCCAATGCGTTCTGCATTAAAACCCGAGATCTGCTTTTTGAACCCACCAGGGCCAAGAAGGACATTCTCGCCCGGAACATACACGTTATCGAAATAGAGCGCACACCATTGTTCACCGTTCATGTAGGTGCTGGGTTCGCCAAACGAAAAACCCTCCATCCCGCGCTCCATAATGACAGAACCGATCCCCCCGGTTCCGGGACCAAACCGCAGGTAAACAAGAAACGTATCCGCCTCCACGGAATGGCTGGTAAAAACCTTGCCTCCGGTCACGCGATACCCGTCGCCATCGGGCTTAGCCGTTGTGATGAGATCCGTCACGGCAGAGCCCGCGCCGGCTTCGGTCATTCCGAGGCCAATGATCTTTTCGCCCTTCAGAAGCGGCTTTAGATACTTCTCTTTCTGCGCATCCGTTGCGTATTCCGCCAATGTCCGGATCGCACCAAAATTGCCTGCCTGGACCACATCCGCGCTTTTGGGACACACACTTGCGACGGCCTGAATGGCGATAACCGCGTCCAGCAGGGTCCCACCCGCCCCACCTTCGGCTTCGGGGATGGTCAGGCCCATCAAACCGTTTTCGGCCATGAGACGGGCTACATCGAACGGAAACTGCGCATCACGAGCACGAGCCAAAGCCCTATCCGCAAGGTGCCTTTGGGCAAGACCGCGCACGGAGTCCTGAAAAATCTGTCGTTCTGAATCAAGCGTGAAGTCCACGTCTGTTTCCTTGTCTTGGTTGCACCAGAGGGTGAAATTTAGGGGTCAAGCTCTATGATGAGATTGCCATGAAGGTCTGCCCGTGCGTTGGCCGCCGGCGGCATCACGATTGTGGACTCCCGCTCCTCGAATACAGCCGGGCCAGCAATGGTCTGATCGGGCGGCAGGCAGTAGCGATCATAGACCGGTGTATCGACGAAATCACCTGTTTCGCCGAAATAGACCGGGCGCTGGCCAATCAGAGCGGTTCCGGGACGCAAAGCTGCCTGAGGTTCGATCACGGGTTTTGGCCCAGCAACGACCACACGCCACGACATGATTTCAGCCGCCATGCGTTCGGTTCGGCCAAAAAGAGCAAGGTAGCGATCTTCGAACAAGGTTTGGATTTGGTCCTTGTCCCCGTTGGAAATCACGTCTCGCGGGATCGTCACTTCGACCTGATAGCCCTGCCCGGAGTATCGCATCAAGACGCCGACAGAGGTTGTCGCATTCGCAGCGGCGATCCCGGCAGAGGTGACAAGCTCCATGCCTTCGGCTTCCAGTTCTGACACCATCTTGTCGATACGGGCAAGGTCGAGCCCCGCCAACGGCTCGATCACTGCCCGGGCAAATTCGAACGAGATCGGCGATGCAAGGAACCCAAAGGCTGACGCCACACCGGCGCCGAGCGGGCAGATCACCCGCCGTACACCCATGCGTCGCGCAAGATTGGATGCATGAACCGGCCCCGCCCCGCCGATGGCCAACACGGTAAAGTCCTGCACTTTGCGTCCGCTTTCCAGCGCATGAATGGTTGCTGCCTGCGCCATGCTTTCGTTGACCGTCTCGTAGATCCCCCAAGCTGCCTCAACCACGGAAAGGCCCAATGGGTCAGCCAAGGTCTGTCGGATCGCGTCTTCGGCCGCAGATTTGTCGAGCGCCATGTCGCCGCCAAGAAAGGACGCGGCATCCAGATAGCCGAGGACCAAGTCTGCGTCCGTGACGGTTGGCTGTCGCCCGCCCAGCCCATAACAGGCGGGTCCTGGTTTGGAACTGGCACTTTCGGGGCCGACCTGCACAAGGCCCAGCTTGTCGACCTGCGCGATCGATCCCCCGCCAGCGCCGATCTCGATCATGTCGATCACCGGGACCTGCAAGGGCAATCCACTGCCTTTGGCAAAGCGGAACACCCGCGCCACTTCGAATGAATCTGTCCGCAGCGGTTCGCCATCCTGAATCAAACAGGCTTTGGCCGTGGTCCCTCCCATGTCAAAACACAGCAGATTGTCCTCATGGGCGAGCCTGCCAAAGACAGACGCAGCCTGCGCACCGCCCGCCGGGCCGGATTGCACCAATCGGATGGGGTATTGAACCGCTGTCTCATGTCGCACGGTACCGCCATCCGACAGCATCAGAAAAAGGTCCTGTGGCAGTTTCAAACGCCCCATTTCCTGCACCAAACGCTGCACGTAATTGCGAAAGATCGGCTGGACAAATGCGTTGGCGACAGCCGTTGACGTGCGTTCGTATTCACCGATCTGGGGCATCACCTCAAATGACGTGCAGATTGTGATGCCCGGCAATTCTCCGGCGAGAATGTCCTTGACCCTGCGTTCGTTTATGTCGTTGCGGAAGGAATGCAGGAAGACAATTGCGACCGCCTCAACCTCGGCTTTGCGCAGATCATGAGCAAGCGCACGAACGGCCTCCGGGTCGGGGGATGTCAGAACAGTTCCGTCATTGCGCACCCGCTCATCCACTTCGAACCGCAGGACACGAGGAACCAAAGGTTCGGGCATATCAATGAAAAGATCGTAGATCGAATAGCGCAACTCGCGCCCAATCTCGAGCACGTCGCGAAAACCGCGTGTGGTCACAAGCGCCGTACGCACACCCTTGCGTTCAATCAGAGCGTTGGCGACAAGTGTTGTGCCATGAATGATCGACTGAACATCTCCGGGCGCCGTTCCTTCGGTCTCAAGAATGCGCTTTACCCCGTTGAGCACACCTTCGGCAGGATCATCCGGGGTGGTCAGCACCTTTTCATTGGCCAGCCGCCCGCTGCGCGGGTCCAGCATCACCACATCGGTGAACGTACCTCCGATATCCACGCCAATGCGAAAGCCAGTCTGTGCGTCAGTCATGCGCTGTATCCATAGTCCTGTTTGGCGGCCTCTGATGTGACAAGTCCGCTGTCGATATCCGTCTTGATCGCCTCCGAGGCGCGCTTTTCAGGCTGGCCCATTCCTCCGCCACCGGGGGTCTGGAATGTCACGCGATCATCGGGTCCAAGACGTGTCTGGCTTTTGGCGGCAATGCGTATGCCGTTGACAAGATCAAGCCCCCCGCTGCCTTTGCCGCCGCCCAACAGGCCACGTGGTGGGTTGTCCACACGTTCATGGCGGATCGTGACAGTCACCGGCTCTTTGCCAATGTTGCGAAAGGTCAGGCGCTGCGCGTTGCCGCCGCGAAACTGGCCAATGCCGCCCGTATCTGGAACCAACGCCTTTTCCTCGACCAGAAGCGGCGTCTGATTCTCGAACTGCTCGATCGCTTGATTGGACACATTCGACGGAAAACTGAGACAGCCGGGACCGTCCTGCGTAGGCCGCGCGCCGTGTCCGCCATTCATGAAGAACATCTTGACGAAGGGCCGGTCCTCACCTTCACGGCGCCCCTTGAAATAGACATTCCAGAGCGGTGAGCCACAGTCGGCGATGATCTTGTCCGGCGCGATGTGCGACAGCGCGCCGTAGATCGCAGGTGGCATGTAATGCCCAGACAGGTGACGCCCCCAAACCGGTGCAGGTCGCCGTGGGTTCACAAGCGTACCTTCAGGCGCTGTCACCGTAATCGGGCGGAAAGCGCCATCATTGATCGGTGTGCCGGGATCAAGCGCGCATTTGATCGCATAGCAGCTATAGGCTTGAGTGAAGGTCATCGGGGAATTCACCGGATACTCAATCTGCGCTGCCGTCCCCGCAAAATCCACAATGATGTCCGAGCCCGAGATCGTCACACTGCAATGGATGTCGAGCGGATGGTCAAACCCGTCCGCGGTCAGCACATCCTTGTAGGTGCCGTCCGGGATTTCTGCGATGGCCCGGCGCAAGCTGGCTTCCGAGCGATCAAGCACGTCGTCTGAAAAGGCTTCAAGATCCTCAAGGTCTTCTTCGTTGAGCAATCGGAACAACCGCTCACTGCACGTGTGGTAGGCTGAGAACTGCGAACGGATGTCGCCGAGTGTTTCTTCGGGTTCACGCAGATTGGCATTGAGGATGTCGACCAGCAGACCGTTCTCTTCACCCCCGATGAGGATCTTTGAGACGGGAATGTTCAGCCCCTCCTCGTAGCAGTCCTTGGCTGACGGCGACGGCGCGCCACCGATGTCGACGGTGTGGAAGATCGAGCCGACAAATCCGATATGTCGTCCCTTGCGAAACAGCGGCTTGATCATGGTGATATCGTTCAGATGCCCCGTGCCCAGCCAGCCATCATTGGTGATCATCACGTCCCCGTCACTCAGCCTGTCGATCGGGAACTTCTCAAGCATCGCCGTCAAGGTGCGCGACATGGTGCCAATGAAGGACGGCACACTGCGACGGCTTTGGGCGATCTGACGACCACGGGCATCCAAAAGACCAATGGCAAAATCGTAGTTTTCACGTACAACTGACGAAAACGAGGTACGCACACAGGTTTCGGCCACCTGATCCATCAATCCGTTCAGTCGTTCCCAAACGACACCGATCTTGACCGGGCTAAGTTGCGTCATGTCGCGGACTCCTGCGTGTTTGGAACATGGGTCAGCCAGCCGTCCGGTGTGGGGTCAGTCCCCCTGACGGCGGCGAAATAGAGGTCTTGGAGTTGCTGCGTAACGGGTCCGCGGATACCATCCCCAATGGCAAAGCGGTCAATACCGACGACAGGAGTGACTTCCATGCCCGTCCCGACAAGCATCACTTCAGACGCGGCATATAGCTCGGTTCGATCCACGGGTCGCTCAAGCACCTGCTCGATGAAACCCATGTCGCGCGCATGGCGCAACACAGTGTCACGGGTCAGGCTTTCAAGGATGCCGGCGGTGACGGGAGGGGCCAAAAGAACCCTGTCGCGCACCAACAGCACACAGGCGCCGGGCGCCTCTGCGACTTGACCATCTTCGGTCAGAAGCAGCGCCGTGTCATAGCCATCCACCTTGGCCTGAAGCCCAGCGAGACGACCGTTGAGATAATTCGCTGCTGCCTTGACACGGGGCGGGCTGGCGTTGTCGCCGATGCGCCGCCAGCTCGAGACCTGACAGCGGATGCCCGTCTCAAGCCGAGCGGTCAGTTGCGGGCGAGGACGAGCGAGCATAGCAACGCCCGTTGGACCACGCGCCGTCATCTCGCCATCGCCGTCCACATAGACCTGAAGGCGGATGTAGGTGTCTTCGGCAACAGTGTTCCGTTCCATCAGTTCGACCACGGTTTTTGCCATATGTGCCGGGTCTGGAACGTCGTCCAAACCCAACACTTCGCATGAGCGCCGCAGCCGGTCGAGATGTTCATCCAGGCGGAACAACGCGACACCGCTGCCGTTGCCCTGCGTATAAGCCCGGATGCCTTCAAAGACCGAAGCTGCATAGGTCACACCGGGTGCAAGCAACGGCAGAGTAACGGTATCCGCGGGCACAAACGCACCGTTCTGCCAGCCGAAGGAAAAGACAGGTCCGCCAGCCATATCAACCACTCCCCAATCCGGCGGCTCGCGCCGCCTGCTTGTCACGGAGAATTCGCTTGAAGACCAAAACAACCATCAATGCCATGACAGCCAACAACGTGACAAAGGCAGGTCGCGCAAAGAAATACCCCAAAGGATTGGGCACCGATCCCGCGATCAGCATTGAAATCCTCAGATTGTATTCAAGGATCGGCATCAGGATAAAGCCAATGAGCAACGGAACCGTCGGAAATGCCATCTTGGTCAGCGCCCAGCCCAGAAGGCCAAACAAGAACACCAACTGGATGTCAAAAACAGACCCGCGCATCGCGTAGGCCCCAGCTGCGGCGATCACAAGCACCACCGGAAACAGAATGCGTTTTGGGACACCCACAACTTTGCGCGCCACCTTTATCAGACCGTGGCCCAAAATCAGATTGAACAGGTTGGCCAGTAACAAAGCGGTGAATATTGCGTAGATCGGCTCGGGATTGTCACGAAAGATCACCGGCCCTGGGGTGATACCCTGAATCAGAAGCGCAGACAGGATCAGCGCCGCCGCAATATCACCCGGAATGCCGAACGCCATCAGCGGGATCAGGTTCGCCCCGGATACCGCGTTGTTGGCACTTTCCGGAGCGGCAACGCCTTCAAGTGCGCCTTTGCCAAAGCGTTCCGGAGTCTTTGAGGATCGCTTGGCCTCGTTATAGGCCAAGAAGGCAGCAACCGTAGCACTGATGCCCGGAAGCGCACCCACTGCAGTGCCGAGTGAGGACGATTTGATCATCACGGGCAGACAGCGTTTGAACTCCGCCCAAGACACCCGACGATCGGCGGGATCGGCTGAGAATGTCACTGTGCTGGTAGCAAGCTGTTTGCGCGGATATTCCATTTGCCGCAGCACCTCTGCCACGGCCAAAAAGCCGATGAGCATCGGGATCAAACCGATGCCTTCCTCCATCTCGAGAAAGCCCATGGTCATACGCGGGCTGGCGGTCACCGGATCGAGCCCAACAATGCCCAGCATCATGCCAAGAAGCATGGCGAACAGGCCTTTCCAGATCTTGGCCCCCGAAACGAAGCCCATCGTGAGAAGTGAAAATGCCACCAGTAGCGTATATTCCGCAGGACCAAAGTTGAGCGCGATAGACGCGAGGAAGGCCGCACCAAAGATCAAAACAATGTCCGAGAAACTGTCACCGAAGACGGACGCATAGAGTGCCATCTTGCAGGCTTTTTCACCCTTGCCCTGTTGCGCAAGCGGGTATCCGTCAAGCACGGTCGCGGCGGCCGCCGGGGTGCCGGGTGTCTTGACCAAGATAGCGGTGATCGAACTCCCGAACAGCGATCCCTTAAACATTCCGATCAGCATTGGAATTCCGACCCAAGGCTCGAGGTAATATGTGTATGGGATCAGCAACGCCACAGTCATGGTGGCGGTGAGACCCGGAATGGCACCCAGTAGCTGCCCGGCAATGATCCCAATCAGAACGGCCCCGATGGATTGCCATGTCAGGGCGAGTTGAACGCCTGCGAGAATGCTGTCCATCGGTTTAACCTTTGAAAAAGGACGCAATCGCACCGCGCGGCAAGCGCACGTTGAGCAATTCGTCAAACAGAAGGTAGGTGAAGAGAATACATCCGACGCCAATCAGTCCGATGAACCACAATCGGCGCTCGCCGAGACGGTTCACCAAATAGGCCACAAGCGCGAAGCTGGCAGCGTAAAAGCCGATGAACGGGATCAGAAAAAAGCCGTAGATCGACGTGACAACATTCAGCACCAATCCGCGCTTTGTTTCCTCGACGCTGCCGATCTCTTCCAGATCGTCGGGCAAAGTCTCGAGCATTCCTCTCACCTTGTAGACACCAAGCTGAAGAAGGCGGCCAATCATAGCCGCAGCCATAAGTATAGCCAGCAAGTAAGGCGCAAACCTTGGCGACACCTCGCTATCAGAGCCAAACCCTTGTGGTTCGTCGATGGATAGCGGGACGTACCAAAACGCAAACAGCGCCACGACAGGTAGCAATATTGAAATCAGGATCAGTTCGAGACGCACATGATCGGGCATTGGCCTGACATCCTTTGGTCGGAGTACTGGTGGCCAGACTCTTTCTGGCCACCAGCGATTTCACTTGGATCAGTTTGCAAGACCGTACTTTGCGGTCGCTTCGCCCATGGCCTTGTAGTCTGCCTGAACCCGGGCCGTGAAATCGGCAGAGTTCATGTAGGCATTTTCGCCCTTGATCCGGTCCATCAGCGTCTGGAACTCTTCGCTGTCGGTGATCTGCTTGAGCGTGTCATCCCAAGCGGCGATCACCTCTTCCGGCAAGTTTGCAGGTGCGGCAAGTGCAAAGAAACTTGCAAGTTCCAGCGGATAGCCCAGCTCACCGAGATTCGGAGAATCCGGGCTTTGCGGATTACGTCCGGGGCTTGTTTCGGCAAGGATGATGACCTCACCGTTGTCAAGTGCAGGACCATAATCCGAGATCACGGCAATGTCGATGGTCCCCGCCAACAGGTTGGCCATTTCAACTGCGCCGCCTTGAGACGGCAGGAACGTGGTTTGCGCGCCTTCAGCACGGAACATCGCCTCGGTTGCGAGGTGCGGGCCGCCACGCGGAACAGCCGCGGACCAACGCAACTGACCAGGATTTTCCTTCGCAAAGGTAATCACGTCCTGAATATTCGAAAACTTGCCATCATTGCGCGCGATCACGGGTTGTTTGGACAACATGAACTGTCCAAGATAAGTTAGGTCTTCTATGGGATCATAAGGCGCTTCGATTACATGCGGTCGCACGGTGATCGGGCTGGTCGAGATAAAGCAGATTGTGTAGCCATCTGGATCCGCATTCGCGCAGCTGTTGATACCGATAAATGCCCCTCCGCCTGCGCGGTTTTCGACCACAAAGTTCACGCCCATGATCTCGCTCGCCTGATCGGCGATGAAGCGCGATGTGATGTCGCCGTTTCCGCCCGGTGAATAGGGCACGATCAGTGTAATCTGTTCTGACGGATAGGTTTGGGCTACGGCGGCAGTTGCCGTGAAGGCCAGTGCCAAGGCACTTTTGACTAGTCTGTTCAGCATGGTAAGTCTCCTTGTTGGTGGGCGCGCTTTGCGCTGGGGGTACATCGGCCCGGCCTGTTGGCGGGAGCATCTGCCACTCGCGGGCAGTTTCTGGTCTCGCTCCCTATACAGAGACGATGTTTTTGCGATACGCTTCCGCTGGAACGGTCCCGGCAGTCGGTATCGAAATCTGAAGGTTCGTGATGGCTGAATTGGAACAAGAGGATCTTCGCAAACGCCTTTCCCAAGGCAGTGCTGCAGATGTGCGCCATGCGATCCGAGAGGGGCGTTGGATCGGGAGGACACATGGTCTGGCGCACGGCCATGTCCACGCAAACCTTGCCATTCTGCCCGAAAACATGGCGTTGGATTTCATGCGCTTTTGCCAACGCAACCCAAGCCCCTGCCCAGTTCTTGACGTGACAGATACCGGTGATCCTGAATTCCGTCAGGTCGCGCCCGGCTCGGATGTGCGCCGGGACCTTTCTGGCTACTGCGTATACCGCGAGGGCGTGCTGGTCGATGAACCGAGCGACATTACTGACATCTGGCAAGATGACCTGGTGGCTTTCGCAATGGGTTGTTCGCTGTCCTTCGATGCCGTCTTGCAAGAGAACAGTCTGCGCGTAGCGCATTTGGAAAAACCCGGTGGTCGCATCGCTGTCTACACCTCTGGCATAGAGTGTGTACCCGCCGGACCTTTCCAGGGACCGATGGTTGTATCCTTGCGCCCGATCCCCAATGATCAGGTTGACCGTGTGGCCGCGACCACGGCCCGCTACCCTGCCATTCATGGCGCACCGGTGCATATTGGTGACCCGGCAGAAATTGGCATCCACGACACCCAAGCTGTGGACTGGGGTGCCCCGCCCGAGATCGGACCCGATGACACCCCCATGTTCTGGGGCTGCGGAGTGACACCGCAAGCTGTGGCCATGGCGGCAAAGCTTCCGTTGATGATCACGCACAAGACGGGTCATATGCTGATGACGGACTTGCTGGTGAAGGACCTTTAAATCATGACCAACACGCTTGCCGAGCGATTGAAAACACGCCCGTGTTTCGGAGTCAGTTGTCGTCTCACCCGGACCACGGATATTGCCGCAATGCTGCGTGATTGTGGCTACGACTGGATGTTTCTTGACCTTGAACATGGTCCGCTGAGCATGGATCAGATCACCCAGACGGCTCTTGCCGGGGTCGAAGCGGGTGTCACACCGCTTGTGCGCATGGCGGACGCCGCGCCGGGACAGATCCACCGCGTGCTGTCCAACGGGGCCATGGGCATCATAGTACCACATGTGGATGACCCCGAGACCGCCGCTGCCGTCGCCCGCCAATGTCGCTTCCCCCCGCTGGGAGAACGGTCTGTCCCCGGCATCATTCCGCAACTGGGCTACATGCCGCGCACTTTCGCCGACGCTGCCAAGCTGCTGGATCCCGTCACAATGTGTGCCGTGATGATCGAAAGCCGCGCTGCTGTTGCCGCCGTTGATGAAATCGCCTCGGTCGAGGGTATCGACATCCTGTTCGTCGGCGCGTCCGATCTGACCTTCCAACTTGGCAAACCCAGCGCCTATGGAGATCCCGAAGTTGTGGATGCGATGCAAAAGGTGGCGGAAGCCGCACAGCGCCACGGCAAAATCTCGGGCTTCGGAGGGGTTGCCGATGCCACGATGGCGCGGCGCTATATCGACATGGGAATGCACTTCGTGCTTGCCGGAAATGACCAGACCATGTTCCTGCAAGGCGCCCGCGCCCGGTTGGCGGCTCTGACTGGAAACACCTGACATCAGCATCCCCCTTAGCCCCGCATCGCTTTGAGCTGGGCAGCATAGCCGCCGGGATCCAAAACCACGTCAATCAGTGTTGGCCCGAGCGTTTTCGCCGCTTCGGCCAATGCAGCGTCATACTCTGCCCGCGTTGACACCCGCCAAGCCGTGCAACCGAAACCGCGGGCGACGACGGCAAAATCCGTACGCGGCCAACGTACACCTGCGGTCGCCATGCCGCGTTGCTGCTGCTTCAAATCGATCATCGTCAGCGCGCCATCGTTTAACACGATGACGGTGACAGGGGCCTGATATTGCACGGCTGTGGCCAATTCGCCGATGCACATCTTGAGACCACCATCGCCGGTAAAGGCGATCACGCGCCGCGATGGGTCTGCAAGACCTGTGCCAATTGCCGCGGGAAGCGCAAAAGCCATCGACGCAAGACCGTTGGATATTTGCAGATCATTCGGCTTGTCCGCGGGCCAGAACCCTGTAGCACTCAACATATGCGCGCCCGCGTCCACGGTGATCCGCGCCCCGCCGAGATGATCCGCGGCTGCTTCGACGATGACTTGCGGATCAATCGCCTCACTTTCGGGAAAGGCGATGGAAGCTCGCATCGCCGCTGCCAGATCCTGTATTTCCTCCGGCGTCCAGTCGCTGTTCTCATTGCGCCCGCTCAAAGCTTCAAGGCTTGATGCAAGGGCGCCATAGACTCCGACGGTCGCCGTCGTATAATGCGGCTCGTGGCGCATTTCTGCGATATCCAGGACCGGAACGTCATAGCGCCAGGGCTGCAGGATCAGTTCTACGGGGTCCAGCCCCACCAGTACGATCAGATCGGCTTTGTCGATTGTCGGAGCCTCTGCCGCCCCACCGGTAAATAGACCCACACGCGCGGCATGGGCATTGGGGATGACACCTTTGGCTTTGTAGGTTGTCAGGACCGGACACCCCAACCCCTCGACCAGCCGCAGGGTTTCTTCGGGAACAGTTCGCGCTTCCAAACCGACCACGACGACAGGGCGGCGCGCCTGAGATATCAGGCGACGCGCGTGCTCAACTGACGGCACTTCCGGCTTGGTCTTTGTTGTTTGCGTGGCTGGACCGACCTTGCGGCGCGCGGCCACACCGGTCAGTTCGATATGAACAGGACCACGGCACGGCGTGCAGGCCAGATCAATCAGCTGCTCGATCTCGGTTGCAGGGTCGCCAGCTTCCAACCGACTGTACCCCTTGACCACAGGACGGCTCATCGCCTCCTGATCGAAGACCTGATGGGTCACGTAAGAAGACAATGCGTCGGAAAAACCGTCCGTGATGCAGACCACGGGGGCCCGGTCAAGCGATGCATGCGCCAGACCGTTCATGGCCTGCGCAAGACCCGGCCCTTTGGTGGTCAGCACTGCACCGGGGACCCCGGATATATCGGCGTCCGCTGCAGCCATCATGACCGCTGAATTCTCGCACCGTGCCAAGACAAATGTCATTCCAAGGGCTTCGGCCCCTGCAATCAGGTCAAGTGAAGACCCGCCGCCCGGAACGCCGTAAATTCGACGCGTGCCACGTCTGTAAAGCGCTCCAACCAGATGCTCTGCGACTGTCAGTTGTGTCATTCCATGATCCCGCATGCCATCCATCTCAGCGCACACTGGGCGCGAGCCCCTCACAGAGATGCACCAGACGTGGACCCAGCTCTGTTTCGAGCTTCTCCCGCTCCACCCGAAAGGCGGGGGCTCCACACATCATGGACATCACGGTGTTTCGGTCCCGCGCGACAAGCGGCGTGGCCACCGCGCGCATGCCGCGGTGCCATTCATCCTCGACGTAGCAAAATCCACGTTCCTCGACCTGTGCGATCGCGCTTTCAACCAGCGGGCGCAGCGCGGCCCAATCCTCAGCGCCAAGCCGTTCTTCAAAACGCTCGTAGTAAAAGGCGCGTTCGTCCTCAGGCACACCGGCAAGAAACGCACGACCAACGGCTGTTGTGGGCATCGGAACACGGGATCCCACCTCAAGATGCAAGGTCGACAGCATCCGGTTCTTGCACACATCGACAAATATCATACTCAGTCGATCCCGGGAGGCGAGTCCGACCGACACGTCATGCTGCGCCGCCAGTTCCATCATCGGATCGTGCGCGACTTGCCGGACAAGCAGGTTAGACAGAACGGAATAGCCCAGCGCCAGTATTGCTTCTGTGGGCTCGTATTTGCCTTCGGATTTGAGATGTCGCAGATAGCCCAGCTCTGCCAGCGTATGTGTCAACCGGGTCACTGTTGCTTTGGGAATACCCGTTGAACGGGACAGCTCTTGGTTGCCAAGTGCGCCACCGCCCGGCTGAAACGCGCGCAGAATGTCAAAGCCGCGCGCCACGGCAGTGATGAACCGCCGATCCGACATGCCATCGCTCAGCGCGTCTTCCATTTCGAGAACTTCGCGTTTTGCTTCGTCCATTCGCCCAATCCCGCTCTTTCGCGGAAAGGATTGTCGCAAACCGCGTGAGATACAAATAAAAAATGAAATCTGGATAGCGCTGTGCGGAATTAAAGCGGCTTTTTTCGGTATCCTTGTGTGATTTTGCATGTCACCGTACGGGTGTTCGCATGTCCGGAGAGAATCGAGCCAAGGCGAACCAAAGCTTTTGCGACGCCGAAGGACCTGCCCGGATGACAGTGACACACACCCGATCTGCCAAACCGTCTGGACGGTCAAATGGCACGCACTGAAGGTGGTTCTGGTGTAATCGCGGCTCGCCCGGTGTTGGGCGCGACAGCAATCCTTGCGAATACAATTCTTGTTCCGTTCATTGGCACCACGGTAAAGATGCTGGCCGCCGAAGGTCTGAGTGCGTTGGAAATCCTTGCGCTGCGCGGCTGGTTGACCTTTCTTCTGCTCACCCCACTGCTGATGCTGCGGCGCAACCGGGCGGCCGTGCGCGCAGCCGATTTGCGCGCCCATGCGGTACATGCGGCCTTTGCCGTTTCGACAATGGCGTGTTTTTACTTCGCATTGCGCACTTTGCCGCTCGTGACCGTTACGGCGATCAACTTCACCACACCGATCTTCACACTGCTGCTTGCAAGCCTTCTTTACGGAGACCGCGTGCGGCCACTGGGCTGGCTTGCGCTGGCGATCGGCTTCGCCGGGGCAATGCTTGTTCTGCGTCCCGGTATGGACGGGATCGGGATTGATGCGATGGTGGTTCTGCTCGGATCTCTGCTGGCGGGCGGAATGAACATCGCCGTACGCCGTATGCCCGCGCGCAGCACAAATTATGCCGTCCTGTTCTACTTCAGTCTTGCAGGCGCTGTGGTTTACGGACTCGTGGGTGGCCCCAGCGTTTCGATGCCAACCCAGACACAGTTTATTTGGCTGCTGGGTCTGGCAATGACGGCTATTGCCGTGCATGGGTGTATCGCTCTGGCCTACCGGCTTGCCTCTTCTGTGCTGGTGGGCGCGCTGGATTACGGACGCATCGTGTTCGCAGCCTTGCTCGGCTATCTGCTTTTTGACGAAGTCCCGGATGTGCTGGACTGGGTGGGGATCGCCATGATTATCGCCAGCGGTCTGGTTGTTTTGCGGCTGAGCACGCGGCGGCCCGCTGCGGTCGCTCCGGCAACCTAGCATCACTGCACCGGCTCCACCGGTTTGCCGGTGTGGCCTGAGGCCTGTTCATAGGCATGGCCAATACGCAGCACCGTCCGATCCTCATAGCGCGGACCCAAAATCTGCAACCCGATTGGCAAGCCCGCCTGTGATGTCCCACAGCGGACAGCAAGAGACGGCGTGTTGAGCAGATTGGCGGGCACTGCGAGCATCGGGGCCTTCAGGTAGTCCAGAGGGTGAATTGTTTCGATCAGTGGAGGATCACCGGGCACAACCTCAAACACCAGCGCATCAATCCGGGTCCAGATCGGCGTGACCATCTGTTCAAGATGTGCCCGCTGCGTCTTGGCGCGCTTTACACTGTCAGCATCAATCTGTGCCCCGCCCTGAAGCCGGACGCGGGTGTTGGCAGACATGTCCGCATCGTAGATTACCGCATGAGCGTGCAAGGCATAGGCTTCTGACAGCATCAGCGGCAGAAAGCAGTCAGTGAAGACCTGCAAAGGCGGCAACGCCACTTCCTCCACCGTTGCTCCGAGATCAGTCAGAACATTCAGTGCCTGCGCAACGGCTGTTCGCTGTTCGGGCGAAGCACCCGCATCCGCCCCGAACTCGGCGACATAGCCAATGCGCACCCCGTCCAATCGCTCTGTCAGCGCATCCGCAAAGGACTCCGAGGGAGACGACCCGGACAGCAGAGCATCCATCAGCATCGCACAATCGCGGCTGTCGCGGGCCATTGGCCCTGCCTGATCTAGCGCGGGCGCCAGAGGAAAAATGCCCTTTGTGCTCAGCAATCCCCCAGTCGGCTTTAGCCCGACCACGCCACAAAACGCAGCGGGGATGCGAATAGATCCTCCGGTATCAGTGCCAAGCGCCGCAGGAACCATGCCGGTCGCGAGAGCAACAGCAGAGCCAGAGGAAGACGCACCCGGTGATCGCGCTGGATCGAAGGGATTGCGCGCAAAAGGCATCATGTCCTGGGCACCCGGCGCACCAAGGCAGAATTCGGCACAATGCAGCTTTCCCAAAAGCGCCATCCCAGCGGCATCCAGCGCATGCCAGACATCCGCGCTGGTGTCCGGTATGGTGCGACCACACAGCTTGGTCGGCACACCTTGCACCGCGAACGCATCCTTGAGGCCCAAGGGTATTCCATGCAGCGGCCCGCGCGATATGCCTTGGGCCAACTCTGCATCGCGCAAACGCGCAGCGTCGCGGGCGATTTCAAACGTCGGTGTGATCATGGCAGAGGTCGACGCCATTGCGTTGCAGCGCTCAATCAGAGCATCGGTCAGTTCCAAAGCGCTGATCTGTCGCGACCCGATCAGCCCCGACAATGCGTGAAGGCTAAGCTGGTGCAGGTCCGTCATGGTCTGCCCCCCTTGCATTGATTGCCAACTCTTAGGCACAGGGCTAGGCTCAGGCGACCAAACGAGGGGATCGCGATATGGGCAGACTTGAGGGGAAAATCGCCCTTGTGACAGGGGCTGCGCGCGGCATCGGCGCCGCCATCGCAGATCGTTTTACGGCTGAGGGTGCACTTGTCGCGCGTCTGGACCTGACTTCGGACCCGGACCGGACAGGTGCGATCACCCTGAGCGTCGATGTCAGCGATGAGGACGCAGTGGCTCAAGCTGTGGCCGATACCCGCACCACGTTTGGCCGGATTGATATTCTGGTCAACAATGCCGCGTCGGGCAATTCTGTGACGCCAGCGGGGGATCTGACGATCGCGGAATGGCGGCGCACCATTGACGTAAACCTTACGGGCACGTTTCTGCTCAGCCGGGCGGTCATCGGTGTGATGCGCGAAAACGGCGGTGGCGTGATCATCAACATCGCCTCGCAGCTTGGCAGTGTCGCAGTGCGCAATCGCGCCGCCTATTGTGCGTCCAAGGGAGGTGTGTTGCAGCTGACCCGCGCTATGGCGCTTGATCACGCAGCGGACGGCATCCGCGTCAATTCTCTGTCCCCGGGGGCTGTGATGACCGAGCGGTTGACCACGCTGTTCGGCAGCGAAGAGGCGGTCAACACTGCGCTGGTTGATCGACATCCGATCGGGCGTATTGGTATTCCATCCGATATCGCGGGTGCTGCGGTTTTTCTGGCTTCGGACGACGCGAGCTTTATGACCGGGTCTGACCTTGTGGTCGACGGTGGATATCTCGCGCAGTAGGGTCATCCGCCCATCCTCTCCCGATATCGATGTGCCCAGATCGACCCGTCCAGCCAGGGGTCCAGCGAGGCGCGGGTCGGGGCAAGACCCGTAAGCGCCTCAAGCATGCCCCAGACCAAGGCCAGGTTCGGCGTCAGGACTGGAATCCGTTGGTCTTGCCGCCCCAGAAGCGTGCCCAGGGTCGCCAGTCCCGTTCCAAGGATCACAATGGCATCAACATCGCTGCCTTCCAGAGCCTCAAGCCCAGCGCGCGAAGCGTTGCCCGATAACGAATAGATCGGGTGAAACGCGGCCTCCTGCCCTGCCAGCCGCTCGATCGGGCCGATGTCAAAACCGCGTGCTGTCCAGTACACCATACCCGCGTCATGCAAGCTGTCGCCATACGGCGAAACAACCCCGATCCGCCGTGCACCAAGACAATTCAGGGCATCCGTTATGGCTTGGGCAGCGGTTACAACCGGAATGCCCCTGCGCTGCGCGATCGCGTCCAGACTGCGGCGTTCCTCGTCCGGATCAACGAGATAGGACGCACCGGTACAGGCAAATCCAACCGCCTTGATCGGTGCATTGGCAAAGCGGGTTATGGTGTCGTCCATCTGTGCCACATAGTCGATCAGGCGGTCTTCCATTGTCGGCCTGTCGCTGGTCAGGCGCGCGGTCAGTGCGGCATAGCCCGGTGGACAGAGGATCTGAACTTCGAGTTCGGCAGTGGTGTTCGCCTGCGGGGTCAGGAGGCCGAAAAGACCCTTTGAAGCATATTCTGTCATGTCCCATTCCTCTTCGGAGCTGTGTCGAGGGTCGGCGCCTGACCCGGTGCAAGATCGGGATGGTTTGAAAACCGCAGCGGCGATCTGGGGGTCAGCACATCCTGTACGCCGGGATGCGATTGGCGCACGAACATCGGGTTGGCCGGACTGGCGCGGGTGTCCTCTGCCAACATCTGCAAAGTATCGCGGTAGGGGCTCCAGCAAACAGGCGTGCCCTCAAAGCACGCGGCGATCTGGGAAAGGTCCAGTCCGGCGGCCCAGGTTTGCAGATATGCCCCGATCTGATCTTGAAGATGAGAGCGTGTGTGCTCATCGTCCAGATCGGCTTGATGCGCATCGGAAAGTGCCGCCATTTCGCGCTCCAACCCGGTCGCAGTGACGAGCGCGCGCCATTGCTTGCGCGTGACCGCGACAACCATGAACCAACGTCCGCAGCGCGTGGCAAAATCACGCCCGAAACTGCCATAGATCCAGTTTCCGTGCCGCGCTCTTGCAGCCCCCGTCACTTCCGTCTCGGCGAGGATACCCAAATTGGCCATCGTCTCCATTGCGATGTCCGAAAGACTGAGCGCAATGTGCTGGCCCCTGCCTGTTCGAAGCCGGTCCAGCTCGGCCGCTAGTATCCCCATCGCCAATGTGCGGCCGGCGATCACATCCCAGAACGGTACCGCATTGTTCACTGGCCCTACGTGGCCTTCGGGCCCTGTCATCATTGCCGCGCCGCTGGCGGCATGAACCGTATAGTCAATGGCCGAAATCCCGTCGGGACTACCATCGAGAGTCACAACAATCGCATCCGGCCGCCGTTCGAGCAGAGCTTGTGGGGCAAGCACATCCCGCGTTGGCAGGTTGGTGACGAATATGCCGCCACCACTGTCGCTGTCGCAGATCATATCCGCTGCGGTTTGCCGCCCCCCGGGCGTGCGCAGGTCAAGCGTGACCGAGCGTTTCCCACGATTGAGCATTGTCCAGTACAGGCTGGCCCCCGACGGTGCCAGAGGCCAGCGGCGATAGTCGAGCCCCCCTTCGGCCGGATCCAGCCGGATCACCTCCGCACCCAACTGCGCCAGACTCATCGTGGCCAATGGCGCGGCGATAAATGCCGTGCTCTCCACAATGCGCAGCCCGGTCAGCGGGCCTCTGGCGGGTTGTAATGTCATTCTGCGACCTGACGCGCCCCATAAAGACGGTTCAACTCAGCGGCGACATACGCATGGCTTTCGACATCCGCAAACTTCATATCCATGTCAAAAAGGCTCGCCTTGTGGGCCGAGGGACTGCGATCACCTACCGCCTCTTCGACAACGATCACCCGGAAATTATGCGAAAAAGCGTCCGTTACGGCGGCACGGACACAGCCACTGGTCGAGATACCAACCACAACCAACGTATCCACCCGATCGTAACGCAAGAAGGATTCAAGCGGCGTTTCGAAAAAACAGGACGGCTTGTTCTTTTCGATGATCACATCGGCGGCTGTGGGCGCATACGCCTCGGGCCACTGGTCGGCGCGCGGGTCAGAGGTGTAGCCGTGGGTTTCGGCCACCGATAACTTCAGGTTCCAGATGCCCCGCCGCACTGGGTGATTGCGATTGTCCCGCCGACTGTAATAGATTGGCAGTCCAAGATGGCGGAACTGCGCGGTCAGGTCAGTCACGGCGGTCTTTAGCTCTGGTAGCTCACGTCCGCACATGTCGAAAGACGGATCAACAAACATCCACGTTGTATCGATATTCAGCAGAGCCACCCGTTCACCAAATCCGATACGTTCACCAAATCCTCCTTTGGCATACGTCGCGAGTTCCTCATCCGGAACGTAGCCTTGCCACTTATCAAGCTTGTCGGACATCTGTGTTCCTCCTGTCAGTCGGTTTCAGTGAAGCGATCCTCAAGTGCGGTCCATTGCGGATAATCAAAGAGATCCCATAGTGCCCTGTGATCCAGCATCCGGTTGCGCATTCCATCCGTGGTGCCCGTCTCGCGCAGCGTATCGAGCAGTTCTGCCCCCATGTGACCCACCAGCCGGGTCAGCGAATTGGGGTAGATGGCGAGCCGATAACCAAGGGCGGCAAGATCCGTCGACGGCAGCAGAGGCGTTCGCCCACCCTCGACCATATTGGCCATTGTTGGCCCAGACAGCTGCGCATTGATCGCCTGCATCTCGTCGCGGCTTTCCGGCGATTCAACAAAAAGGATGTCGGCCCCAGCCTCGCCATAAGCAGCTGCCCGATCAAGCGCGGCCTCCAGCCCCATATCGGTGCGCGCATCGGTGCGCGCGATGATCAGGAAGTCACCATCGTGGCGGGCATCAACCGCAGCTTTGATCCGACCGGTCATTTCCTGAACGCTGACAAGCTTGCGTCCGGGCTCATGACCACATTTCTTCGGGAAATCCTGATCCTCGATCTGCACCGCGCTGACGCCTGCCCGCTCCATCTCCCGAATGGTGCGGATCACATTGATCGGCCCGCCAAACCCGGTGTCGATGTCGCAGATCACCGGAATGTCCACGCTGTCAGCAATGCGGTGCGCCCGTTCTATCAGCTCTGCGCTCGACAGAACACCCATATCCGGCGCGCCAATCGCACTCATCGAAACGCCAGAGCCCGTAACGTAGACTGCTGAAAACCCGGCGCGGGCAATAAGACGGGCCGTAATGCAATCGTAGCAACCCGGTGCCATCAGAAGTCCGGGCGCTTCGACCAAAGCGCGCAATCGCGATGATCTGCCCAAGACGCGACCAAGACCGGTCGGATAGGTATCCGCTGAAATGCTCATGGCTGCCCTCCTGCGGATGCGTATTTCCGGTCCAGATATCCGGTATCAAGAAAACGCGCTTCGCGGGCATAGACATCATCCATCCCGACGAGCCGGTGCATTCCAGAGAAATCCGCATAGAGTTCAGCGTCTGCGCCAGTGCCGTCGCGCAAACGGATCTCGACAAGCGCCCTGCGCATTGCATGGATCGACGCCAACAGAAGACTGACCGGCAGGCTGACCCGCGCAACCCCCATGGCTTGCAGGTCGCTAAAGGTCAGGCCAAGCGGCGTCTTGCCCCCTTCGACCATATTGATCGCCAGCGGCCCTCCGATCCGATCAATCAGCGCGGCAATTGTATCGCGACTGTCGACGCCATCGACAAAGACCATCGTCGCACCAGCAGAGAAATATGTTCTTGCGCGCGACACAACCGCGTCAAGACCTTCAACGGCCAAGGCATCGGTGCGCGCATTGATAACGAAATCGGACTCCCGCCGAGCCTCTGCAGCCGCCGCGATCTTGCCCGCCATCTCTTGCGCGGAGATGACTTCCTTGCCCGCAAGATGACCGCAGCGCTTTGGCAGCACCTGATCTTCCAGATTGATACCTGCTGCCCCTGCGCGCTCGAACGCTTCGACCGTATACCAGACGTTCACCGCGTTGCCGTATCCGGTGTCCCCGTCCGCCATTAGCGGAATATCCACCGCAGCGGCAATGGCGGCACTGCGCTCGGCCATTTCCCGCATTGAAAGGATACTGGCGTCCGGCAACCCCATATGGGTGGCAGATATCCCAAGGCCACTGGCCTGCACCGCGTCAAATCCGGCCTCCTCGATGAGCTTGGCTGACAGCGGATCATGGGCACCCGGCATTACCAAAATCTCGGGGGCCTCGATCAGTGATTTCAGTCGGGCAGCCTTGGACATGACAATCGATCCCAGGATAAAGCATGGGCCCGCCCGCCGGGATAGACCGGCGGGCGGAAATAATCAGTTGGTCGCGGGTTCCAGCATGTCGTTGGTATATGCCGCGTCGATATCCAAACCGTCGAGTTTTCTCTCGGAGAAGGTATCAAGGAAAGTCACCACCCGCTCCATCTGCTCGCGCGAAATGTGCGGAGACGTCGGATAGGCCGGAAGGACTGCTGTCCACGCCTGATCAAAGAGCGATTTTTCGACCTTCGGGAAATAGGCCTCATAGACCTTGTCCCGGATCGCCTCGGTCTGTGCCGGGTCATGCATCGCAACCTGCGCACGCTGGATCGCGCTCATCATGCGTTTGGCCACTTCAGGGTTCTCGTCGATCCACTGCTGGCGAGTGTTGACCGAGATATACAGGTGTCCGTCGAGTGCCGGAAGCTGACCTGCTGCCGTGTTGAACAGCAGGAACCCGTTATATTGGGCGATCGCCGTGTCGCTGGTCGGGTTCGACAGGGTAAAGGCGTCAATCCGGTCCCGCGAGAAAGCCGCAAGGATCTCGGACCCGCCGCCCACAAAGACCACGGTTGCATCACGCTCCGGGTCGAGCCCGGCTTCATTCAGCATGTACAGCGCCAGCTGGTGTGTGCCACTTCCTGCCCCCGTCACGCCGATCAGCGCGCCTTCTAGCGCGGCGAGACGTTCCTCCACAGTGCTGGACTCGGTCAGGCCCTTTTCTTTGGCAAACTCTCCCCGCATCACAACATTGGACGCATATTGAGTCATCAGCGCACCGATGATCACCGCATTGGTATCTTGTGATGCCGCGCGCAATGCAGCCGATGTGGAGCCAATGTAGACATCCATGTCGCCGCCCAGCACCGCCGCCATAGACGTCCCGCCACCAGCCTTGAAAACCTGAAGGTTGGCATCAATATCAGCGTCGGCAAAATAACCCATCTGTTCGGCGACGTAGACGGGCAGATACAGCATACCGATGCTTGGCATAGCAAAGTTCACCCTGTCTGCGGCCTGCGCCGGTGCCGCAGAAGAAAGCGCCAGTGCCCCGGCAAGGGCCATCGCAGCGGCACCGATCTTAAATTTACTCAAAATTGTCATTATCTTCCTCCGTGTTGATATTTCCGCAAATTGCTCATGCGGTAGAATTCGCGCCCCTCCCAGGCCGCAAAATTTCGGTCAGATTGACATTTCGCGCGACGAATTGGTTTCGCGCCATGGCATGGCCTTGATCTCCAGCAGTTTCACCGTCGCATTCAGAAAGAAGGCCATGATCATGATCCCGATCAGAGCGGCAAAGACCCCGGTGGTGTCGAATTGCCCCGCCGAGTTGGCCAGCAGGTAGCCAAGCCCCCGGTTTGAAGCGATCAATTCTCCCACGATGGAGCCGATCAGCGCGTAAGGCACCGACAGTCGCAGTCCCGTGAACACCCAAGTGATCGCTGAGGGCAAAACCACCTTGAACAGCACATGGCGTTCCGTCGCGCCCATCAGGCGCAGGATCGCGACCTGTTCCCGGCTCACCGCCCGAACCCCCGTGTAGGTGTTCAGAAAAACCAGGAAGAACACGATTGTCGCCGTCAGGTAGATCTTCATATCAATCCCGATGCCGAACCACAAAACAAACAACGGGGCCAAGGCGACCTTGGGCAGGCTGTAAAACATCATGATAAAGGGATCGAGAACTTCAGCGACAAGTTGCGCACGGCCCAGCCAGACCCCAAAACACATCCCGATCACAGACCCGAGCAGGAACCCTCCCACCGCCTGCAGAAGCGTAATAGCCCCATGATAGAAGATGGTGCCCGACATAACCCAAGCGAAAAACTGTTCGGCTATTGCAGAGGGGCGACTGATGAAGAACTCGGACGCAATTCGCCCAGACGCCAGCTCCCAAGAGATGAGCACAAATGCGAGAAAAGCCACCCGATATGTCCAGATCCGCGTTTTTGTCAGACTTTCCATCTTAGAGCTCCTGTTCAATCGATGGGGCGAGAACTTCCCAAAGATCAGCTGTTATGGCGCGGTAATCAGGATCCTTGCGCAGATGCAGGATGTTGCGATCCGGGGCGAGTGGGACATCAACAATGCGTTCGATCGACCCGGGGCGCCCAGTGAACACGGCACAGCGATCGCCAATGGCAACAGCCTCGTCCAGATCGTGGGTGACGAACATCACCGTTTTGTTGAGGCGGCGGCAGAGGTCCCTGATTTCGATCTGCATGCGCATCCGCAGCAACGCATCGAGCGCCGCAAAGGGTTCGTCCATCAGAAGCGTTTCGGGATCATAGGCAAGCAAACGGGCCAGCGCACAACGCTTGCGCATCCCACCTGACAGTTGGTTTGGATAAGATTTGCCAAAGCCGCCAAGGCCAACTGTCTCCATCAACTCCTCGACCCGACGGGATATCTCAGACTTAGACAAGCCTTTGATTTCCAATGGAATAGCGATGTTTCCGATCACATCACGCCAGGGAAGCAAGTGATCACTTTGGGTCATGTAGCCCACTGCAGGATTGTAGGGTTGCACCTGCGAGCCCCGGTAAAAAACCTCACCCTCGGTCGGCGCAAAAAGCCCAGCTGCCATGTTGAGAAGTGTGGACTTGCCGCACCCGGAAGGCCCCACGAGCGTGAGGATTTCACCCTCGTATACATCGAGGTCAATGCCGTGCACGGCCTGAAGCGGTTCGCCCTTGACGATAAACTGTTTGCCGACGTTGCGAAACGCGATCAGCGGGCTGGTTACATTGTCGGATTGTGTCATTGCCTGATCCGGGTGCTTGGTCATACCATCCTCTTCTTTAGGGGCGCGGCCTGCGCCCTTGGATTTGCCTGCGCCACAACCAACGCGTCCAGCGCCAGCACATCCTGACCCTCTTCAGCGATCAGCAACGGATTGATTTCAGCCTCGGCCACATGTTCGCAATGGGCCAGCCGCGACACTGCGACGATGGCTTCCGCAAGCGCTTCAAGATCGCCCTTTGCTTTGCCACGGAATCCCCTGGCAACTTTCAGAAACTGAACCTCATCAAGCATGTCTCGTGCGGTTTGCAGGTCGACCGGCGCAACGCGCATCGTTTTGTCCTCAAGAAGTTCCGCCAGAACACCACCCGCTCCCAGAACCACCATCGGTCCCATCGACGGATCGCAACGGTAGCCGACCAATGCCTCTGCGATGCCCTGAGACATGGCCTGAACCAGAACTCCGCGCAAAGCGGCATCGGGATATGCTTCGGCTTGGCTCTGCATCAGCTGCTTGAACCCGTCAGCAACGTCTTCAGAGTCATCAAGACCCAGGATCAGACCACCTTGATCGGATTTGTGCGGAATGTCCGGTGACACGATCTTCAGAGCCACCGGTCCTCCAAGAGATTGGTATATCGCCCGCGCCTCGTCTGACGTGGTGGCGCAGGACCCATTGGGTCCATTGATCCCAAGCAAATCGCAGATCCCCCGCGAGGCGATCTCGTCCAGCGTTGTTCCCTCGGCTGCATCCAGAGCAGCATGCACCGCGTCCGCCAAATCCGCATCGTGAGAAACCTCTGCCTTGGGTGATTGCCGCGTCAATCGCGCGCGCAGCCCTTCGGCACAGGACTCGGCGGTTCGAAAGACCGCCAGCCCTTCCTCCGTCAGCATGCGACGCGAGTCTTCGGCGGCGGGGACCAGGTAGATACCAATTGGTTTTGCCGCCGCCGCAAAACCCCGTAATGGAGCGACCGCCAGTTCAGGATGGAATTGCGATGAGGAGCCGATCACCATGGCAATTGCATCAACCTCATCACTTGCGATCAACGCGTCCAGAACGCCACGGACCAGATCTGGCCGCGTGCCCGCCAGCGTCAGATCGATCAGCCCGGCACCGCCGCTGTTCACGCCATGCGCCGCCAGAATGCGCTGCACCTCGGGTAGCTCGGGCGCCATCTCCAGACCGTTAGAGGCCAGAGCATCCACAACCATCGCTCCCCCCCCGCCTGTTGTCGTGACAACGGCAACCCGTTGTCCGGTTGCAGGACCGGAGCCGAAAAAAAGTGGGGGAGCTTCAAACAGTGTCTCAAGAATGCGCACCCTGGCGATGCCCAGGTGCGACAGTAACGCATCCGCCGTCGCGTCGTCCCCAGCTAGCGCCCCTGTATGGGTAGCAGCAAGCTCTTGCCCGGCTTTCGACCGACCCAATTTATAAGCCAACACTGGCTTGCCGACAGCGTCAGCACGTCTTGCAAACTCTGCCAAAGCGTGGCGGTCGCGGATGGCTTCGAGGAAAAGCAGAACAGCTGTGCATCGCGGGTCGTCCAGCATCAAAGCGCCGACTTCCCCCACGGTCAGGTCGGCCTCGTTTCCAACCGACACAAGGCTTGAAAATCCAATGCCGCGCGCCGCGCCCTGCGACAGGAGGGCTCCAATCATACTGCCGCTTTGCGAGATGACGCCATACCCACCGCGGGGCAGTGCATCCATTTCCAGCGTGGCGTTTGCGCTACACGTAAATCCGTCGGTGTCGATAACTCCGATGGAGTTCGGCCCCATCAGACGGACACCGGATGCAGCCCGAGCCAATCCTGCTTGCAATGCCTGCCCTTCACTTCCTGCTTCGGAAAAGCCGTCGCTGAGAATTGTCGCGCAGGTGACACCGGCGCGCGCGCAGTCTTGCAAGGCGTCGGCCACACGATCGGCACCAACCATGACAAAGGCATGCTCTGCAACTTCCGGAACGTCAGCGAGGCGTGCGTAGCATTGTATGCCGTCGATCTTGTCCACCGATGGATTGATTGGAAATATCCGTCCCTTAAACCCGTGCTTGCGAAGATAGCGCAGCGGTCGAGCCGCATTTTTGGCCGGATTTGAGGATGCTCCGATCAGGGCAACAGACCGGGGCGCAAAAAGCGCGCGGGCAAGATCTGCCGGAGTTTTCCCGGTCATGGTTGTTCCTCCCCCCCGAAGGCAATCCGCCTGATATGCCTGCCCGAACATTGAAGTCAGGCAGTCAGGTATGGTTATTAGGTTGACTACACTTTAATACTTTTGGAAAGTATTTTTTGAATTCGGTCCCAAATTATATGCTTTCGCGTTAAACCATGATGATCTGTACGTATCCAAGGACGGCTGCCTATGCCCGTTGACCCGACGCCGCTGTATCACCGCATATATTTGGTCCTGCGCGAACAGATCCTCGACCATAAATTCGACCCCAGTACCCCCATGCCAAGCGAACTGGAGCTGGCCAGCGCATACTCTGTGTCTCGGGTCACTTTGCGAAAAACACTGGAACTTCTGGAGCGGGAAGGTCTTATCCTTAGACAGCGCGGGCGTGGAACATTTGCGCGCCCCCCTACGGGTGCGGGCGCTGTGCAGGCAGACATCAGCGGTCTTGTCGAGAACCTTGTCGCAATGGGCCTGAATACACAGGTCAAGGTGTTGGATTTTGACTACGTGCCGACGCCGCCAGATGTGGCGTTTGACATGGGCATATCTGCGGGAACGATTGCGCAACGCGCGGTCCGGGTGCGCAGTGTCAAAGGCAAGCCTTTTTCGCACGCTGTCACCTACGTTCGGGAAGATATCGGGCGGACCTTCGACGCCGAAGACTTGGCCAAGACGCCTCTGCTGCGTCTGTTCGAGATGGCGGGTGTGATGATTGCCGGAGCGGCGCAACGCATTTCGGCCAGCGCCGCAAACTATGCAGTCGCAGAATTGTTGGAAGTCGACGTGGGTGCACCGCTTCTTTGCATCAAGCGCGTTGTGCGCGACAAGGACGGCAGCGCCGTGGAACGTATCCGCGCGCTCTACCGACCGGACATGTATGAATTCGAGCTGAATTTGACGCTGGGAGAAGGCCCAGATGGCAATGTATGGCAACCCACTCAAGGCATTCTCTAGAGGATCGACCCAGGGTGTGTGCGAGTGTTTGTGCGAGCCAGGAATTTTCTTTTCAAAGCAGCAACGTCCATAGGACAGGATCGCTGATGTTCCCGCTTGAAAGCATGACATGCGTTCTTTGGCGGACACCATGAGCATGCTCAATGCGCCTGAATTGGTCTGTCTGGACGCTTGGCTGTGCCGAGTTGAAGAACGATCACTCCGCTCAAAACAATCAGCAAGCACCCAACGCCATCCAGCGCGTCCGGCATCTCTGCGAGAAACACATATCCGATGAGAACGGCCCAAATGATCCGGGTATAGTCGAGCGCGCCGATCAACATCGAAGACCCAACACGGTAGGCCACCGTTGTGCAGGTGTGTACGGCCAACGCAATCGCTGCCAGGGTCACAAGCCAAATCAATTCATCAGGTTGTGGCACTGTCATCACCGGAGCGGCCACCGCGCCATAAACCACAGCCCCACCCAGGCTGAAGTAGAAAAGCACAGCATAATTGGTGCTGCGCGCAGGCATACGTCGCACGGCCAAATTCATTGCTGCTGCCGTTGCCGAACCCAACAATACCACCAGTGAATCAAAGCCGATCCCGCTGGAATCCGGCCTCAACACAAGAAGAGTGCCTCCAAACCCGACAAACAGTGCCACCCATCCAAGTGGTGCTACCTTCTCACCAAAGATGATACGCGCGAAGACCAGAGCGAAAATGGGTGTTGTAAAATTGATCGCCGTTACTGTGACCAACGGCAGCGTGCGTAACGCATAATAAAAGCAGGCCATCGTGAAAATCGCAAAACCCGCGTGGACCACATGCGCTTTGATGTCAGCTGCTTTGACGGCGCGGATATTGTCGTAGAAAAATAGCATTGGCAGCAGCAGACCCAAGGTGATCCACGATCTGAGGGCCAACATCTCCAGAGTTCCAACATCCATTTCGGCAAGACGTTTGATCACAACTCCCATAAACGGAATGGTCAGCGTGTTGAGCAGCATCGCCAGAATGCCCAGAACCGGCCGGGAGGGCACGACACCCGAGGTGCCGGTCATACTCAATCGACGGGCCGCCAGATTGGCCCACGCGCCTTGACAGCGTCGAGAAGGCTTTCATCAAAGGGTTCAAGTGAATACCCCTCCGGTTGCGGCGGGCGATTTTCGTATCCGGTCAGTCGTTCGATCACATCCCGCACAACAGGATCGGTATAATAGGCATTGTAGGCTGCGGTGACGACGACCTCGAACTGCTGTGGCATCTCGGCTTCGACACCACGCAGGACATCTTCGCGCGTCTCAGGGGACAGGTCCGGGAAGCCTTCTGGCAAAGCATTCAGAACAAACGCAAGCGCCTCGTCCCCATCTGGAATGCCGGCGGCAAGCTCACTCATCCGTTCCGCAAGCCCATGCACCCCGGCGGCAGGCCAATCCGCGCCATCACCCGGCAAAAGTGTATCCAACAACGCTGTATGATGATCTGTCATGAGACTGCCTTTTCAGGGATGTATTTGTTACGCATCGCCGTTGCCGCGCGCAGCGCCAGCGCCTGAAGGGTCGGGGTCGGATTTACGGCGGCGGCAGTTACGAAGGTAGAGGCATCGATGATCGACAGGTTGGTCAGGCCGAAGACACGGCCAAACTGATCCGTCACGCCGCAACTTTCATCGCTCCCCATGCGTGCCGTGCCCATGAGGTGAAATCCCGCGTTGCGTGTCAGTGGGTTCACCGCAATCTGTTCTGCCCCAGCGGCCCGCAAGACCTCAGTTGCGCGCTCAATGCCAAAGGCCAGCATCTTGCGACTGTTCTCACCCACGCGGTAGATCATCCGTGGGACAGGCAAACCAAAGCGGTCGCGCTTCGTGTCGTGCAGGGCAATCTGGTTGGCGTCCTCAGGCAAGTCGTCGCAAGTCACCGTCAGTGACAGGCTTCGCCCAAATCGCGCATCGAATGTTTGCGCATGGCTCTTTCCCCAAGGGACACGCACGCCATAACCGCCAAGTGCCGTGGTCAAAGGCCCCTGCCCGCGCAAGGCCTGAAGCTGCAGACCACCGACAAAACCACGACTGGCATCGTTTTCGTAAAATTCCTGGCACACAAGGGCAGAAGCGAACGGACCCTGCCATGTCTTAAGGTTATCTTCGAAAATCCCTGTCACAATCGCCGTGGGG
>ERZ887830.247-NODE-247-length-35128-cov-29.610356_pt1 | contig 35128 bp, 27 predicted proteins | sample MGYA00521101_ERZ887830 | MGnify/ENA primary metagenome ERZ887830 (study PRJEB32303, sample SAMEA104408592) | aquatic metagenome | biome: Marine water; feature: Pelagic; material: water | place: Baltic Sea | collected 2014-06-05T16:38:00 | depth 1,762 m ... | reverse complement strand
TAGAGGGTCGGTTTGCGTCTTCATCGCATGAAGTTGGTTGGACCGGTGATAAATGAAATCGCCCACCTCTCGCGGCTGAAAGGCCACGCTATCAACCGACCATCCGGCCCGGCCCGACAGCACATGGTAAACCTCCTGCGCCAAGTGTTTGTGGTTGGGGTAGAGCAGGTGTTCACCTTGCAACAACACGCCCAATCGCACTCTCTGATGCACAAACATACCATCCGGGCCCAGAATTTCCACGACCGCCATCTGCCGAGAAACCGCGTCGGGTATTCTGCCAAACCCCGGGGATTTCCAGTGAAGATCGTCCACACAATCCGCCAGTGACTGCATCAGCGGATCACGCGGGTCTAACAACAGTCCGGGCATCAAGACGCAGGCCGGAACCACGGCGGGCTGCAAATCGGAAACCGGCAGCCGACCGTCCGCAAGCACCCCTTGCAAGGCCTGCCCTATCTGTCCGCCCTGCTGACCCAACACAGCAACGGACTTGGTCAAAAACCCAAGAATGCGCAACTGTGCTGCCGTGCACGCCATCTCACGACCCTTTCTGGGGAAACGCATCGCCGTGCGCGTTCAGCCCATCGCAAATACGCTCGCAAATGGTGGCGGCGGCCTTTCCAATGGGCTGATTCTTAGCTGTGATAACCGCCATTTCGTGATCAATACGGGGCGAGAATTTGCGCCAGACAACATCGTCGTTCAACCTGGCTTTGCCATTTGTTGGGTCAATGATAGCCACATCTTTGCCCATTGCCACGATGTTGCGCGCAGTCGCGAAAAAATAGCTGTATACATTACGTTGAATGACCGTGTCTGTGTCCGAAAGCAGTTGATCCAACTGGCGATCCACAATGTGATCCCCTGTAATTCCAACCACGGATCGGTCCCGCAAGGATTGCGGTGTCAGGGTCTTTTCCTGCGCCAGAACGTCATCTTTATGCATCACGCAGACGCATTCCAGTTTGAACAATTCCGCATTCAACCCGGCCACCGGCACTGGCAGATCAATCAGACCAATGTCTATCTGACCCGCACTGACCCATGCGGCAATCTGGCGCGAACTGTGCACGCGGATTTCGACGCTGACACCGGGATTATTGCTTTGGAACTCTGCGACCAGACGTGGCAGAAAATTGATCGCAAGCGTACCGTTGGTTGCAATGCTGACCCCTCCGGTGGTGCCCAATCTGATTTCGTCGATCCGTTTGGACACGCGCGAAATGGCGCGCAATCCTTGCGTCACTTCGCTGTGCAATAGCATCGCCTCCCCGGTTGGGGCAAAATACCCGCGTTCTCGGTGAAACAACCGGAACCCAAGATCTGCCTCCAGCTTGCTGAGCGCGATGCTGACCGCCGGCTGGGTCAGGTTCAACCGGTCGGCAGCGCGCGAAACAGACCCCGCTTCTACCAAGGCATCGAAGACTTCCAGATGTCGAATCTTTAAAGGCACAACAATTCCTAACATGGATTTGCATAAGTAAAATGCATACAACTATAACAAATATTAAATTGATTTAATCAATATGGTTTACTAGCGTCAAGTAACTTCGACCCACATTTGCGCAAAGGGCCGGGGTCTGCACGCTGCTTTTTGATAAACGCGAACACATTGGGGTCTCTTTGGAATGACGGCTTTCAACAGCCCACTGGTAAATGGCCACAAAGACTCGGCCTATTGGCTTGACGATTGTCCAGCCGTGCCCGGCTTGCCCGATCGACCACTTGAACGGGCCGATGTGGTAATTGTCGGGTCTGGCTATACCGGACTGCACGCCGCGATTGAAACCACGCGCGGCGGGCGCTCGACACTGGTGCTGGACGCAGAAATGCCTGGCTGGGGTTGCAGCACCCGCAACGGTGGCCAGATCAGCACCAGCATCAAACCCTCGCTGGAAAAACTGACCGCCCGCTACGGCGAACCCAAAGGCCGCGCCATCCGCAAAGAAGGCGAAAACGCGCTGGACTGGATCGGCTACTTTATCAGAACCGAAGGTATCGACTGCGATTTTCTGCGCTGCGGGCGCTACCACGCGGCCCACACGCCGCAGCATTTTGAAACCATCGCCCGCGACGCAGACATTATACAGAAAACCGAAGGCATCCCGACCCACGTTATCCCGCGCAGCGACCAGCGCAGCGAACTGGGCTCTGACGTCTATTTTGGAGGCGTTCTGTTTCCGCGCCACGCCTCGCTTGACCCCGCGAAATACCACCGCGGCCTGTTGCAAACAGCCCTTGACGCAGGCGCGCATGTCACCGGAAACTGCGCTGTCGCCCAGATAAAACGCGACGCCAGCGGCTTTTTGGTTACAACCGCAAAAGGCACGGTACGCGCGCGCGATGTCATAATCGCAACCAATGGCTACACCGGCGCTGTAACCCCGTGGATGCAGCGGCGCGTTATCCCGATTGGCAGCTACATCATCGCAACAGAACCTCTGCCCGCCGACCTGATGAACCAGCTTTTCCCGACCAACCGGATCGCCAGCGACACTTGCAAGATCATCTACTATTACCGCGCCTCACCCGACAGAACCCGCGTCCTCTTTGGCGGGCGCGTGTCGGCAACAGAGACCAATACCACAATTAGCGGCCAAAAACTTTACACAGACATGTGCCGGATATTTCCTGATCTCGCAGGATACAAGGTGACCCATTCTTGGTGCGGCACTGTCGCCTATACCTTTGACGAACTGGCCCATACCGGTGTGCAAGACGGCGTGCATTACGCGATGGGATACTGCGGTTCGGGCGTGTCGATGGCCAGCTATCTGGGGATGCGCGTCGGTCAAAAGGTTCTGGGTCTCACGCAGGGTCAGACCGCGTTTGACGGCCTGACCAACCCGACCCGCCCGTTCTATACCGGCAACCCGTGGTTCTTGCCCGCGACGGTTGCGTGGTACCGCCAACAAGACAGAATGCAATACAAACGGGCTCTGGCCGCCCATGGATAAAAATGATCGGACGGACCCTTTACCAACACGTTCGACGCGAACAACAGGCATTCCCGCGACGCAATCAAACGCGCCGCACATACATTAACAAGGAGGAAGACAATGAAAATTTCAATTGGATTAACACTGACCGCATCGTTGCTGGCAACGACCGCTTTGGCACAGGATAAAACGGTTACAATCGCGTCCTGGGGCGGGTCTTATCAAGAGGCGCAAACCAAGGCGTTGTTTGAACCAGCGGCCAAAGCCACCGGCATTATCGTCAAGGAAGAAACCTATGGCGGCATGTCCGACGTCCGCCTGCAGGTCACATCGGGGGCCGTAACCTTTGATATTGTGGCCAGCGGGTCCGGGTCTGCTGCGCGCGCCGGGGCCGAAGGTTTGCTGGAAGAACTGGATTATTCCGTCATCGACGTTACCACATTCTACCCCGCCCTCTATTCCAAACATTGCGTCGGGGGCGATGTGTTTTCGACTGTTTATGCATGGAACACCAACACCTATGGCGACGCCGGTCCGCAAAGCTGGGCTGACTTCTGGGATGTCGAAAAGTTTCCGGGCTCACGCGCCTACCGCGGCAAAGTCGCGGGTGCTTTGGCACCTGCGATGATGGCAGACGGCGTGCCGATGGACAAAGTCTGGGAAGAATTGGACAGCGAAGAGGGAATTTTGCGCGCGATCAACAAAGTGCGCGAGTTAAAACCGCATATTGCAGTATTTTGGTCATCCGGCGCACAACATGCACAGCTCATGAAGGACGGCGAGGTTGACATGACCACCGGTTGGAACGGTCGCTTTGACAATGCCAAAAAGGACGGTGGGAAAGTCGCCTACAGCTTTAATCAAGCCCTGCTGGACTACGACTGTTTCGCCATCCCCAAGGGCGCGCCGAACAAAGATACGGCGATGATGTTCCTTAACGAAATATCAAAAGCCGAATATCAGGACGATCTGCCAAAATATATCACCTACGGTCCAACCAACAAAGCGGCCTATGACACCGGCGTCATCACCGCCGAAGTCGCAGCAACATTGCCGTCCTCCCCAGCCAATGCGGCGCTTCAGTTGCCAATTTCGCTGGAATGGTATGCAAAATGGGAAACCATTGCGGCCGAAATGTATCAGGAAATGCTGACCGAATAGCACCGAACTGAACCAAAAACGTCGCGGGCCAATGTCTGGCCCGCGAACCTGCACAAGGACGATACAGTGACGGATAGCATCCAAGGCGCTCTGCCAATTACCGCCCGCAACATCACGAAAACCTACGGAAAGGTTCACGCGTTGGATGACGTGTCACTCGATGTCAAAAGTGGCGAGTTTTTGACCCTGCTTGGCCCGTCCGGATCTGGTAAAACCACCCTGTTGATGGTGCTGGCCGGGTTTACAAGACCCGACCAGGGCAGTCTGAAATTCGGCGATCAGGAAATGATCCGCACCGCCCCTCATTTGCGCGATGTCGGCATGGTGTTTCAAAACTATGCCCTGTTTCCCCATATGACGGTGGCCGGTAATGTCGGCTATCCGCTGCGCCTGCGCAATGTTCCCATGCCCGAGATATCTCAACGCATTGAAAAAGCTCTGGAAACCGTGCAACTTGGTGGCTACGGGACCCGCAAGATTGATCAGCTTTCCGGTGGCCAGAAACAGCGCGTGGCGCTGGCCCGCTCTATCGTGTTTGAACCGCGTATCCTGCTTATGGACGAACCTCTGTCCGCGCTTGACAAGAAACTGCGCGACCGCATGCAGATAGAACTGCGCCACCTGCACGAAAAACTAGGGATGACGACAGTCTACGTCACCCACGACCAGCGCGAGGCGCTGACGATGTCGGACCGTATCGCCGTTGTGAACCACGGCCGGATCATGCAACTGGCAACACCACAAGGCCTCTATGAACAGCCTACGAACCGCTTTGTGGCTGATTTTATTGGAGATTCTACGTTTTTATCAGTGGAACGGCACGGCGACCAGATCACCTATAACGGCGTGCCCCTGAAAACCTCGCGCCCAGTGCCCGATGCTGCGTCTTTGGTTTTGATGCTGCGCCCCGAACGTGTCCGGCTGGCGACCAAAACCACCAAAACCGTCAACGAATTTCAGGCGACGGCCTCGGAACTGGTCTATCAGGGCGACAGCTACCTGATGTATGCCACTATGCCCGACGGCACCGAAATAAGCCTGCGCGGTGCCATTCGCCAAGGTACCGTCGCAGCGCTACCCAAAATCGGCGATCACGTCACGTTGGCGCTTGAGCCCGGTGATACCGTCCTGATTGATGGCAGGGATGTCTGATATGGCCAGCGCATTTATATACGCTGATGGATTGCGCCGCGACGAAAGGCTGGAACGGCTCAAACTGTTCGGGCTGTCGTCCCCCGCGATCCTGCTGGTGCTTGTCATTCTGGTGATCCCGGTCGGCTGGCTGTTCTTTGTGTCCTTTATCGGGGCCGATGGTCAGTTTTCAATGGAAAACTACGAACGCATGATCACCCGCAAATCCTATTTCCGTATCTTCATCACCACCTTTAAGATCAGCCTGTTCGCCACAGCCCTGTGCATCCTGATAGGCTATCCGCTTGCCTATTTCATGTCGCAACTACCTAACCGCATTGCCAATCTGTGCATGATCACAGTGTTGCTGCCGTTCTGGACATCGCTTTTGGTGCGCACCTATGCGTGGCTGGTGCTGCTGCAAAAACGCGGTCTGGTGAATGATTGGGCAATCTCGCTGGGGCTATGGGACGAACCAATCAAGATGGTTCACAACATGACAGGCACCCTGATCGGCATGGTGCATATCATGCTACCGTTTCTGATCCTGCCGGTCTACAGCGCAATGAAACAGATAGACCGCGATCTGCTCAAGGCCGCGTCTAACCTTGGCGCCAGCCCGCGACGCGCCTTCTGGACCGTTTTTTTCCCGCTGTCTACACCCGGCCTGTTTGCGGGTGCGCTGATGGTGTTCGTGCTGTGCCTTGGCTTTTTTGTGACCCCTGCGGTTCTGGGTGGTGGCAAAGTGATCATGGTGTCGATGAAGATCGTCTCGAATATCGAACTGTTCGTGAACTGGGGCGCGGCCAGCGCCTTGGGCGTTGTCCTGCTAACCTTAACCGTTTTTGTCCTGTGGATTGCCTCGCGGTTCCTGAACCTTGAAAACATAGCGGGGGGCGGGCACTGATGTTTGGCTGGCTCAGAAAACCTGCGTCGGAAACACAGGTGACCCATGGCCAACGGCTGTGGCTCTATGTGTTTGCCGCCATCACCATGCTGCTGCTGGTAACCCCAACCCTGATAGTGATCCCGATGTCGTTCTCTGAATCGCAGTATCTGGAGTTTCCGCCGAAAAATTGGTCGACCCGCTGGTACGAACACTATTTCAGCTCACCGGAATGGATGCTGGCAACAGTAACCTCGCTCAAGGCGGCGTTTCTGACCATGCTGGTGGCAACACCCATCGGGGTAGTGGCGGCCTATGGGCTGCATGCCTCAAAGGTAAAATTCATCCGCATTGCCTTTGTCCTGCTGATCACGCCGATGATGGTGCCGGTGGTTCTGGTCGCGATCGGGGCGTTTTATGCCTATGTCAAACTGGGCATTCTTTACACCCTGACAGGTCTGGTTCTTGCGCACACCATTCTGGCCCTGCCTCTGGTGCTGATCGTGACTGGCTCTGCCCTCAAAAGCTACGACATGAACCAGGAACTGGCCGCACGCAGCCTTGGCGCACCGCGTTGGAAGGCGTTTTTGACCATCACCTTGCCCCAAATACGCTTTGCCGTTGTCACATCCGCATTATTGTCGTTTTTGACCTCTTTTGACGAAGTTGTGATTGCGATGTTTATTTCCGGCGGGGATAATCCAACATTAACACGTAACATGTTCAACGCCCTGCGTGACCAGATCGACCCAACGATCGCGTCAATTTCTACCATCATGATCGTGGTAACCTCGATCATGATGGTGCTGGCGCAGGTCTTTGGACGCAGCAAAGCAGATAAATAAAGTGAACGAATACGATTATGTGATTGTCGGTGCAGGCTCTGCCGGATCCGTTCTGGCCAACCGGCTGAGCGAAGACGGAACATCAAAGGTTCTGGTACTGGAGGCCGGGGGCACCGACAAAAATTTCTGGATTCAGGTGCCAATCGGCTATGGCAAAATTTTCCATGACCAACGGGTAAACTGGAAATACGTGACCGAACCGGACCCGAACCTGGACGGGCTACAGATGTACTGGCCACGCGGTAAAGTACTGGGCGGCTCCAGTTCGATCAACGCAATGGTCTATGTGCGCGGCCACCGCATGGATTACAACGACTGGGGCGCGGTCGCACCGGGCTGGGGCTGGGGCGATGTCGAACCTCTGTTCCGGCGCATGGAAAACTGGGACGGCGGCCCAGACCAGCGGCGCGGTGGCGTCGGGCCATTGTCGGTCTGCGACCCAGCAGCCGAAATCCACCCGCTGACCAAAACCTATCTGCAAGCCACCGCGCAATCGGGCATCCCGCAAAACCCCGATTACAACGGTGCCGAAATGGAAGGTTCGACCGTCTATCAGATCACCACAAAGGACGGATTTCGCGCCTCGGCAGCGCGCAGCTATTTGTGGCCCGCCCGCAAACGCAGCAATCTGGACGTGCAGACCCGCGCCCATGTGAACCGGATCTTGCTGGACGGCAAACGCGCGGTCGGTGTGGAATACCGCCAGAAGGGCCGCTACATTATCGCCCATGCGCGGCGCGAAGTCATCCTGTGCGGTGGTGCGGTCAATTCACCGCAATTGCTGCAACTCTCGGGCATCGGCCCTGCTGCCGTGCTGCAAAAATATGGTCTACACGTGGTTCACGACGCCCCGCAAGTTGGACGCAACCTGCAGGATCACCTTGGCGCCGATTACATGTTTCGCGCCAAAGTCCCCAGCCTGAATGAACAACTGCGCCCGCTGCTCGGAAAACTACGCGTCGGTTTGCAATACGTCCTGGCCCGCAAAGGGCCATTGTCGCTGAGCCTCAATCAGGGCGGCGGATTTGTCCGCCTGAACGACGCCTCGGACCGGCCTGACCTTCAATTGTATTTCTCCCCAGTCAGCTATACCCGCGCACCCGTAGGCACCCGCCCGCTGATGAGCCCGGACCCATTTCCCGGCTTTCTGCTGGGCTTTAACCCGTGTAAACCGACCAGCACCGGCCATCTACAAATACGCTCTGCCGATCCAACCATCGCGCCGGAAATCCATGCCAATTATCTAGACACCCAGCACGACCGTGACCTGATGCTGGCAGGCATGCGGCTGATACGCAAAATCACCGATACCCCCGCGTTCAAATCGGTGATCGACGCAGAAATGTCACCAGGTCTGGATGTGTCATCAGACGACGATCTGAACGCCTATATCCGCCAGAAATGCTGGACCGTATTTCACCAGTGCGGCACCTGCCGCATGGGTCACGATCCAGCAACATCCGTCGTCGATGAACGGCTAAGGGTGCACGGCATTCAGCGCCTGCGGGTCGCGGATGCGTCGATTTTCCCGACGATCCCGACCGGAAACACCAACGCACCCGCGATTATGGTCGGGGAAAAAGCATCCGACCTGATCCGGCAAGACGCACGCGCCTAAAGGAGACGCACATGAAACTGAACTCCATCGAAACCTTCACCACCCCGTTCATCGGCTTTGTCCGCGTGACGACAGAAAGCGGCGCACAGGGCTGGGGGCAGGTGTCCACCTATCATTCCGATATCACAACACAGGTTTTGCACCGGCAGGTCGCACCGTGGACGCTGGGTCAGGACACCACCGATCTGGACGATCTGCTGGATATTGTGGCCGAACGTGAACACAAATTCCCCGGCTCTTACCTGCGCCGCGCCATGGCCGGTCTGGACACCGCCATCTGGGACATGCGCGGCAAACAGCAAGGCAAATCCGTGGCCGAACTGTTGGGCGGAACGCCCGGTCTAATCCGCGCCTATGCCTCGTCAATGAAACGCGACATCACCCCAGTGGACGAGGCGGCGCGCATGAAACACCTGCGTGACACCCACGGTTTTGACGCCTTCAAGGTCCGCGCCGGTGCCGAAGTCGGACGCAACAAAGACGAATGGCCCGGCCGTACTGAAGAGATCATTCCGACCATGCGCCGTGAAATGGGCGACAATGTCGCGCTGATGATTGATGCCAACAGTTGCTATTCTCCGGACCGCGCCATCGAAGTCGGCCATATGCTGCAGGACCAAGGGTTTTCCCATTACGAAGAACCCTGCCCCTACTGGGAACTGGAACAGACCAAACAGGTCACCGATGCGCTGGACATCGACGTCACTGGCGGGGAACAGGACTGTGATCTGCCGACATGGCGGCGGATGATCGACATGCGCGCGGTGGACATTGTACAACCTGACATTCTGTATCTGGGGGGCATGTGCCGCACCATGCGCGTTGTCGAAATGGCCGACCGGGCCAGGCTGCCGGTCACGCCGCACTGCGCCAATCTCTCCCTTGTCACCCTGTTCACCATGCACCTGCTGCGTTCCATTCCAAATGCGGGAAAATACCTAGAATTTTCGATCGAAGGCTCTGACTATTACCCATGGCAAGACGGACTTTTTGTGCAATCGCCCTATGACATCGTGAACGGTCACGCCCGCGTCACCGACGCACCGGGTTGGGGCGTCGAGATCAGCCCAGACTGGCTGGCGCGGTCGCAGTATCAGATCAGCACCGCGCCCTAACCCGCCAACCTGCACAGGCATAGGGTACCTGCGGGATGTAGTGTTTTGGATGGCGATTAGCAGGATTATCAGGATTAGCAATGCTGAGCGGCTAAATCGCAAAAAATGCAAAAGTCACCGCGATGTGATCGAAGCTTATTTAATTAGGCTCAAGACCACTTTTGTTCGGGTTTCTAGTTACCATAAACGAGCTGAACGCTCGGCCTCAGCATAACCGCATCAGCAATCCGCTGCACGTTTGGAAATTCAAGGATGTCAGGATGGCCTCGTGAAGTTTCGAGCCAAGTTGTCAGCCTAAGCAGCTGTCAAACCAATGAAAACTCGCATCAGATTGATGGGGCAATCGAAATCTATGCGCTCAGTAGTTGACGCCACTCATCGAGGGCAGCGGCACGGTTCAGCTTGAAATTGATGCGTGAATAGAGATGGCGTTCCTGCAGGCCCACACACTCAACCCAACCCCGCACCCAGCCCTTATTGCGCCTTTAGCGGACAAGAGTAGCTGAGAGGAGTGACTTCAGGGCTGGTTTTATAGTAGCGAAATGGGGAGTGTTTTGTCATTAAACGAGGTTACAAATTAGCCCTGCCCGCTTCAAGCAAGTTTAATTTGATGGTGCCGGCTGCGAAGTCCGTCGTGTTCTATCACTCACCGCGCCGCGTTTAGACAAGTGGGCGCACGAAACCATTTGTAAACTGCTGATAATCGTTAAGTATCGCTGATGCTTTGTATCAAATAAAATTTGGAAAATCTTTATGAAGACTAAATTCATCCATATCACGGATATCCACCTTGTCGACGAAGGCCTTTTGCTAAACGGTGGTGTTCCGACCGCCCGGCTGGACGCTTGCCTGGACGATATTTCTCGTTGGCACCCCGATGCGGCATTTTGCGTGATATCTGGAGATCTAGCCGAATTCGCTGAGGTCGAGGCCTATCAGGCGCTCAAGGCCCGTCTGGCGGTCTATCCGCTACCCTGCTTTCTATTGATAGGCAATCATGACGACCGCGCCGTGTTCCAATCGGTTTTCCCGGATCATCCAAAGGACATGAATGAGTTCGTTCAGCATCGGTTCGAGATAGAACAGGGCGTATTCCTGTTCCTTGATACCACCAAAGAAGGGCGAGACGTGCATGAGGGCCAGCTTTGCAGTTACCGACTAGACTGGCTGAAACAACAACTGGCCGAAGCTGGAGACAAGCCAACCTATCTGTTCCTGCACCATCCACCTTTTGAAATCGGCATTCCTTATGTGGATAATATCAGGTTGATTGAAGCGGAGGCATTCGCCAAAGCGCTCCGGCATGGGCGCGATATCCGGCATGTGTTTTACGGACACGTGCATCGCATGACCTATGTGAACTGGCGCGGCATCTCGTTCACCAGCTTGCCGAGCCTTAACCACCAAATCCCATTAAATGCAGCCAGTGTTAATGCCGAATTTTGTGACGAACCCCCAGCCTACGGCGTCGTGCTAATCGAAGATGATCAACTGACAGTGCATTTCAACACCTTCCTGCACCGCAACCCACTGAGCCAGACCTAAGACATGGAACCGTATTGGACCATTTTGATCTTAATCTCGGCAGCAATCCACCCCTTGCGCGACCTGATTTTGAAAGGCGTGGCGCATCCGGCGTCTTGTTATGTTGGTGTGTCGTTGATCTGGGTGTTTCTGGCTGCGGGCCATACACTGGCCATGGGTCAGGATTTGAGCGTACCGCGGGAAACCTGGCCCTATGTCGTTATTTCGGCAATTGGTCTAACCCTCTACTATTATGGAACCTTGTCGGCCCTACGGCGCGGCAATTTGTCGGTTTATTATCCGATCATCCGCTCTTCACCGATTGCCATCATAGCTTTCAGTTGGTTGGCGCTGAATCAGATCTATTCCTGGCTCACGCTGCTAGGAGTATCGCTGGTTCTTCTGGGTAGCCTGATCATCCAAAAATCTCCGGGAAGGCTGCTGGATGATCGCAAAGCATTTACGATGGCTGTCCTGGCGATGATGGGCTCGGCAGCCTATTCGCTGAGCGATGCCAACGCAATGCAACAGGTGTCACCCGCACCCTTCCTTTTTTACTGCTATATTCTGGTAGTGCCCATGCTTGCCGGTATTCGTGCCTGGGAAGATAGCCACATGTTTGCTCCGTTTTTGCCAGTCGTACGCGGGTGGGCGCTAGCCCCATGGCGGATCGTTTTTGCCGGAATTACGTCATTTCTCTCCTACCTATTCATCCTTTCCGCGTTCCAGCTTGGAGCCGAAGCTGCCACAGTCAGCGCAGTTCGTCAGGCGTCTATCCCCGTATCCGTAATCCTCGCTGCGTTCATCCTGAACGAGCCGCACTTTATGCATCGCATCGTCTGGGCCGGCCTGGTTGCGCTGGGGATCTTGGCGATTACATTGTCTTGAGGGCATTGTCATACAAAGGTGTTGTCAGACAAAGTCTAACAGGTCTCAAAGTACCACGATCACACAAATCTATGAAGCGCAGATTTGAAACCACTCCGCGAGAGCAGTTGTGCATTTTTGCTTGAAGGATTGTTTGCTTCCTCACTTAGTGGCGGCTCAGATTTTTTTCGAAAGGCAAAAAAATGCTTATTATCGCACGCAGAATTAAATTTATTGCCAACATTCGGAAAGTATCACTTTCATAGCACAAGGCGGGCAAAAACACCGTCGAAACGAGCAGAAATCGACCTAAGGCTTTCCTTTCTCCCACGGGAAGCCTTTATTTTTGGTAACTCCACCAAAACCGAACTGTTTCGTGACAGATATCGATGCCACGTTCATGTAAGATATCTTCAACTTGGCGGAAACTCAGCGGGTAACGTATGTAATACATCACTGCCAATCGGATGATTTCAGGTGAAGTCTTGAAGTATTTGAAGGGAGAACATGTTGTCATCTAACAAAAATACGGACCGACCTCGAAACCGTCAAGTTTGTCTGACAACGCCAATTCAGAGACCGGAACGTAAACGGGACAAGACCATATAGACCATTATATTATTTGGTACCGCTGAAACAGATCAAATATCGCCTCTGACGTAATTAAAAACGTCACTGACGTCAAACAGCGTGCCTGTAGATTTTGCTAAAGGAATTCACGCATCCTAGGCGCGCACCCGTTCTGATTTTGGATCATAAGGCGTGCGCAGATATGCGGTAGTTTTGATATGTTGGCCCGCCAGATCAATGACAAAACTGTGGCTCTCGATAAATGCCTGATCAATCTTGCGACCAACTTCGACGTCACACAATGCAACCGCAGCGCCAAGGGTATGCCCATAGCCCGCTGACCGGACCTCGCCGACTTCAGCGCCGTCGCAAAGCACGGCCTCACCGCCCCAAATCTGCGCATCGGCATCGTTCAACACCAATTGGATAATGCGGCGGTTCAGGTGATCAGGATCAGCCTTCGCAGCAAGCAACGCGTCTTTTCCGATAAACCCACCTGCTTTGTCAAAATCTACCGCGAAGCCCAGACCGGCATGTAGTGGCGTGATGTCAGGGGTCAACTCGCGGCTCCATGCGCGATAGCCTTTTTCGATCCGCAGACCGTCCAGCGCGTAGTAACCCGCGTCGCGGATACCATGATCGGCACCAACCCGCATCAGATCGTCATAAACTCCAACGCTAAATTCTGTTGGAACAATAAGCTCCCAACCCAACTCGCCCACATAGGTCATGCGGTTTGCCATCACGGTGGCATAGCCAAGGTCGATGCTTTTGCAGATGCCAAAGGGAAAGCTGTCGTTCGATAGATCGGATTTGGTCAATGCGCCCAACACGTCGCGGGATTTTGGCCCCATAAGTGCCAGAACAGACCACGCCGATGTGACATCGGTCATGAACACATAGGCACCGCGTGCAAAATTGCGCGAAATCCAGTCGGCATCGCGCACCGCCTGCGCCGAGCCAGTGATGATGAAAAACGTGTCTACCTTCGTGCGGATGACTGTCAAGTCGCTTTCAAATCCGCCGCGTTTGTTCAACAGGCCCGTGTATACAGTTTTGCCAATCGGCACGTCGATATTCGCGGCACAAATTCTGTTGAGTTCAGTGCAGGCATCGCGCCCCTGCACCAGTAACTTTGCAAAGGATGTCTGGTCGAACACGGCGACGCCTTCACGCACCGCCTTGTGTTCTTCTGCCACTGCCGCGTGCCAATTTTGACGTCCAAAGCTATATTCGGTGTCTGCCTTTGTGCCTTCGGGCGCGAACCAATTTGCCCTTTCCCAGCCCATTTTTGATCCGAATACTGACCGTTTCGCGGCCAATCGGTCATACAACGGCGAACGGCGGAACGGGCGCGCTGTGTCCAATTCCCGGTTCGGCCATGGCATTGCATAATGCAGGCCTAAGGTTTCTTTCACCCTGTCGTGCAACCACTTCGGATTGTTGTTAAAATCGGCAAAACGGCGGATGTCGACGGCAAACAGGTCTGACGTCGCCTCACCTTCCACAATCCATTCAGCGAGCGCACGCCCAGCACCACCGGCACTTGCGATGCCCATCGAATTGAAGCCAGCGCCGACAAAGAAATTTACCAGTTCTGGCGCTTCACCTAGCAAATAGTTGTTGTCAGGCGTGAAGCTTTCGGGGCCATTGTAGAATTTGCGAACACCTGCGGTTTCCATATCCGGCACACGGATCAGCGCGTTGTTCAAAAGAATTTCAAACTGGTCCCAATCGTCGGGCAACAATGAGAATTGGAATTTTTCAGGGATGCCATCCATGCCCCACGGTTTTGCCTCAGGTTCAAACCCGCCCATCACCAGCCCGCCGGTTTCTTCTTTGAAATAGATATAACCGTCTGGGTCGCGCAAAACCGGAAGGTCGAGTTTAATTCCCTTCATTGGCTCGGTCACTATATACATATGCTCGGCGGAATGAAGCGGGACATTCACACCGCACATCTTGCCAATCTCGCGGGCCCATTGACCTGCACAATTGACAACGACTTGAGCTTCAATTGTGCCGTGATCCGTTACAACCCCTGTTACAGCGCCATCCTTTGTGGTGATATCGGTGACTTTCACGCCCTCAATAACCCGCGCACCGCCATTGCGTGCACCCCTTGCCAAAGACTGTGTCAGATCGGTCGGGTTGGCCTTACCGTCTCCGGGCATCCAAATCCCGCCTTTCAGATCACCAGTTTGCATCACTGGCCATTTATCGCCTGCCTCTTGTGGGGTCAGAACATCCACCTCGACGCCCTGGGCACGGGCGGCAGCGGCTGTGCGCATCAGCATTGTCATTCTGTCATCAGTGCGTGCGACAGTGACGGACCCGCACTGCATCCAACCTGTCGCCAACCCTGTTTCAGCCTCAAGATCCGCATAAAGCTGTGTTGAATAGCGGATCAGATTGGTCATGGCTGGCTGGCTTCGTAATTGCCCAACAAGACCCGCCGCATGCCATGTTGTACCGCAGCTCAACTGTCCTTGTTCCAGCAACACAACATCCGTATGCCCCATCTTTGTGAGGTGATACGCCACCGAACAGCCGACAATACCGCCACCGATGATGACGTATTGCGCACGTTGGGGAAAAGATTTTGACATTGCACGACTCCAAAAGGCTATGAACTGACAAAATATTTCAATACTTTGCAAAATTATGCAATGATTGAAATATCAGTCGGTAATCTGAAAGATCATTCCGTTTTGCGTGATCGCGCTGAGAACCTCGGGATCTGGGCGTTGATCCATCATAATGCATGTGCCCTTGGGCGGCGTTGGCATCGCCATTTGCCCTACAACGCCAAATTTTGCATGATCCGCGATCACAAATCGCGTGCCCCCATTCAAAAGCATCTGTGTCCGAAAGCTGACCGCCTCTTTGCTAAAATCCGTTAACAGCGTTCTTGCAGACAACCCGCCTGCGCTTACCACTGCAAAATCAACGTGATATTGGCTGATCTGTACGGTTGTTTCGATGCCGATCGTCGCCATTTCTTGGGTGTCGACTTTGCCACCCAACATAATCAATTCACGACAGTTTAGTGCAATCTGTTGGGCAATCGCAAAGTCATTTGTATAGACCATCAGGTCCATGCGAGCGTGCAGCGCCTGCGCCAAAGCAAAGGTGGATGACCCGTTATCAAGAAACAACGAAGATCCATCTGGAATTTGGGCCGCCAAGGCAAGCGCAATCCGGGTCTTGCCGCTGGCGTTTAACTGGGTCCGGCTTGCCATCGGGATTTCTTGGGCTCTAATTTGTGTCGCGCCACCCCTGATCTGTCGCAGTTTGACGCGTTCGGCCAGTTACTCGATATCCTTGCGTACAGTTTCGCGTGTGACGCCAAGGTGTTCTGTCAAGGCACGCGTCGACACAGTTGTTTTGCGTTGGATTTGGCCAGAATGATTGCGTGCCGCTCAGATGCTAACATTATTTGCCCTTTTCATGCGCTTGCGTTGTTCAAGTGTCTTGCATTTGAACATATTAGCCAACCTCCCGCACGGATCGCATGAACGTACGTATCATTGGCAAATCACGGCGCATTTTTAGGATAACAAGGGTTTCGACCATTTCCAATTCAATGCCGGTAATCTTAATAGGCTGCAAGCGTTCATCGTGATTATGTTCCGCTTGCGAGACAAAGCCGATACCCGCCCCCGATGCCACGATTTCGCGCATCGCTTCGCGACCATCCACTTCGATGATTGGTTTCATCGGGACCTTCATTGCCTGCGCTGCCTCCTCAATATTTGAGCGCGTCCGAGATCCCGTTTCGCGCAAAACCAAGGGCCATTTGGACAGATCTTTAAAGGCGATCTCGGTGCGGCCGTTCGGGAGATAGTTCTTGGCAGAAATGGCAATAATCGGGGCCCGCCCAATATCAAATGCAGTGAAGTCAGACGCCGGCTGCATATTACCAACGACACCGATTTCGGCATCATAATTGCGCAAACGGGCCAGCACTTCTTTGGTATTGCCGGTTTTGATCGACACAAAAACCTTGGGATTGTTCTGACGAAAATGGCTGATCGCATCGGTCACATGCAATGCTGAATCAGCCACGATGCGCAGCGACCCGGTTACGGTAGCACTTGAATGATCAAGGTATTCGCCAATGCTATCTTCAATCTCGAAGAATTGTTTAGTCATCCTAAACAGGCCCGCGCCAGCTTCTGTCAAATAAACGTTTCGTTTCTCGCGCTTAAACAAAAGCGTGTCATGGGCCTGCTCTAACCGTTTGACCTGATCAGAAAGCGCTGGCTGAGTTTGGTTCAATCTATCTGCCGCACGCGAAAACCCACCGTAAAGGGCAACGCTATGAAAGGCACGAAGTTGCGTATATCTCATGTCGGAAAGCCATCACAAAGATTTATATTTAAGGTATAACTATAATACTCTGTCTGGACCTAACACTCAAGCTGTAAGAGATCGACCAATTGCGCGTGCAGCTCTGGCGTCGCGGCACTGATGATCGGACCTTCGTAGGTCAGATCAGGTTTTTGCCCTGTCCATGTTGTCATGATCCCCCCTGCCCCTTCGACGACCGGACCAAGTGCAAGAAAATCATAAGGCTTCAGATCATAGTCGACCACAGCATCGACATGCCCTGCCGCAAGAAGCGCGTGTGGATAGCAATCATATGCAAACCGCCGCGTTTGTCCGCTTTGCATTAGCTTTGCAAAAACGGTCGGATGCGCATCATAGATTTTCTCGCCCTCGTTCACATAGAGAATGGCGTCGGCAAGGTTCGTCTGTGTAGATACGTGGATTTCAGCGCCATTGCATGTTGCCGCTGCTCCCTTAATCCCGCAGTAAATCTCACCCAATACCGGCATACCAATAATGCCAAGTTTCGGGTCGCCCGCCTCAAGATATCCGAGCAGAAATCCAAAAAGTGGGTGGCCAGACAAAAAAGACCGCGTTCCGTCAATTGGATCGATAACCCACAAATTATCCTGACCTGATCCATCAATTCCGTATTCTTCGCCCAGAATGCTGTGATCAGGATATTTTTCCAAGATCGCCGCGCGTATCTGTTTTTCGATGCTCTGATCTGCAAAGGTCACTGGGCTTTGATCTTGCTTGAACGAAATCTCGATGGGTTTACAAAAAAAACCTTTGGCCAGTTCAGCTGCGAGTTCAGCGAAATGATGGCCGTCTTCAAACAATGTTGCGGCGTCCATGAATATCCCGTCCTTTTGGTCTGTCCCTTGGCCAACTGATGCAAGCGAGCGTCAGCCAAGTCGATATGCGTTCAAGGGTCAAATAGGCGCAAAACATCTTGTGCGCCAAACGTTGTGTGTGTCTTCTTTTGTTTATATATGTCTTTTTGTATGATTCAAAGCCATGCTTTTGCTTTTGTGCCATGCACAGACGTCAACGCAGATCATGCGGACGACACGGTTTTTGCCCCGCGAAATCCGACTATTTCAGCGCATTCAATCCATCAAAAAAATCTATCGAAAGATAAGCATTGTGGATTTTACATATGAACCGTGCTGGTCCAAATTCACGTCAAATATCCCCAGCGGCGGAGCACTCAGATGAAAAATTCTCCCATCCCGAAACCAAAGCTAGGCGAACCCTACCTTTTGACGCCGGGGCCGCTTACGACATCATACGAAGTGAAAGAAGCCATGTTGCGAGATTGGGGCAGCTGGGATGATGACTTTCGCGCAATGACCCGGGATATGCGATCTCGATTGCTCGACCTGATTGGGCCCGGTTCTGACGCGTATGATTGCGTGCCAATTCAGGGTTCAGGGTCCTATTGTGTCGAAGCAATGTTAGGGTCGTTTGTGCCCAAAGACGGCAAAGTACTGGTATTGGCCAATGGGGCCTACGGCTTGCGGGCTGCGGCAACTTTGAAATGTATTGGGCGAAACTATCATCTGTTGGACAAGGGCGACTACCTGCCGCCACGCGGTGATGAAGTTATGGAAATCCTAAGCCAAGACGCGGCAATCAGCCATGTCCTGATCATCCACTGTGAAACAAGTTCGGGTATCCTGAACCCTGTCCAAGAACTGGCCGATGCCGCCCACGCAGCAGGACGCAAGGTTTTGATCGACAGCATGTCAGCCTTTGGCGCCATCCCGCTCGAGGCAGAGACCGTAAAGTATGCAGCGATGGTGTCTTCGGCAAACAAATGCATCGAAGGCGTTCCAGGCTTTGGTTTTGTGATCGCCCGCACGGATGAACTTGTCGCGGCTAAGGGCAACAGCCATTCCCTATCACTTGACGTCGAGGCCCAATGGTCAGCGATGGAAAAAACCGGCCAATGGAGATTTACGCCGCCAACCCATGTGGTGGCCGCCTTTATCGAGGCGCTTAAGGGGCACAAAGCAGAAGGCGGTGTTGCGGGTCGCGGTGGACGCTATCACCGCAACCGCGATACAATGGTGTCCGGCATGCGCGCGCTTGGGTTTGAAACCCTGCTAGATGATCGTTGGCAGTCTCCGATCATCGTTACCTTCTTCTGCCCTGCTGATCCGAAGTTCTCGTTTAAGGTTTTCTACGAGGCGATGAAAGAAATGGGGTTTATCATCTACCCCGGCAAATTAACCGTGGTTGATAGTTTCCGTGTCGGCTGCATTGGCCAGATGGACGATCACGTTATGCATAAGGTCGTCAAAGCGGCCGGTGATGCATTGACTCATATGGGTGTTCTATCTGCGGTGCCACCCGCCGCGGCACTTGAAGAACGCAAAATACTTACTGCTTAAGCAATAAAGGAACGAAAATGACCATCTCTTCTCCCGTTGTCGCGAATGATCGCACATATCCTGTCCCCAAAACCTGCGCGATTGCTATCTGCCTTGATGGGTGCGAGCCGGAGTATCTGACCAAGGCGATTGCCGATGGGTTAATGCCAACGCTGAAACGTATGCGCGAAACTGGCACAGACCGTTTGGCGCATTCGGTCATTCCATCTTTCACCAACCCCAACAATCTGTCCATCGCGACAGGACGCCCGCCGATCGTGCACGGCATCTGCGGCAACTACTTGTATGAACCGGGCACTGGTGAAGAAGTCATGATGAACGACGTGCGGTTCTTGCGGGCCCCCACTGTTTTCTCAAAGTTCTATGAGGCTGGGGCACGGGTCGCGATTGTCACTGCCAAGGACAAATTGCGTGCCTTGTTGGGTGCGGGTCTGAAATTTGACGAAGACCGCGCTGTTTGCTTTTCAGCTGAAAAATCAGGCACATCCACCAAAGACATTCACGGACAAGACGCAGCGAGCAAATGGCTGGGAATGGCTCAACCAGAGGTCTACTCGGCTGAGCTGTCAGAATTTGTCTTCGCCGCTGGTGTGAAGCTGCTCAAGGAGTGGAGCCCAGACGTCATGTACCTGACCACGACCGACTATGTGCAGCACAAATATGCCCCTGACGACGCGCAAGCCAAATCGTTTTACGAAATGTTCGACAAATACCTGACTGAGTTGGACGCGATGGGTGCAGCAATCGTTGTGACGGCGGATCACGGCATGAAGCCAAAGCACGACGCAAATGGCGACCCTGCCGTCATCTATGTTCAAGACCTCTTGGACGAATGGCTTGGTGAAGCTGCTGCGCGTGTTATTTTGCCGATCACCGACCCTTATGTCGTGCACCACGGTGCGCTTGGCGGGTTCGGCACTGCTTACCTGCCCGAAGGCACAGATCGTGGCGATATTATCGCGCGACTGGCCGCCCGCGAAGAACTCCTCGAGGTTGTCACCAAGGAAGAGGCGGTCGAGCGTTTTGAACTTCCTGCGGATCGTATTGGCGATATTGTCATGATCTCGACGGAAAATATGACCATCGGCACATCTGAAAGCCGTCATGATTTGGCCGCGCTCAATGAACCCCTGCGCAGCCACGGTGGCCTGACAGAACAAGTGGTGCCTTTCATCGTAAACCGCGTAATTGATTTGCCAAGCAAACCCGTCCTGCGAAACTTCGATGCGCTCTTTTATGCAATAACCGCTGCGGCGCTTTAAAACGAAAGACCCCTAAATGACAAAGATTGAAATTCGTAACGAAGGCATGCGTATCGGCGGTAAGGTTGTGTTTACCGACAACGTCATCGAGGTGCTTTATCCCTACACTGACGAAGTTGTGGGCACTGTTCCTGCGGGCACAGCGGAACACGCGCGCAAGGCGTTCGAGATTGCTGCAAATTACAAGTCAAAGCTGACCCGCTATGAGCGGAGCGAGATCTTGAAAAAAGCAGGCCGACTTATCGGAGAGAAGCGTAAAGACCTCGCCAAATGGCTGACGCTTGAGCTGGGGATTTGTCACCAGCATGCAATCTACGAGACCAAGCGAGCGCAAGATGTTTATGACTTTGCAGCGGCGCAGGTTTTAAACGATGACGGCGAAATCTTTTCGTGCGATTTGACCCATAACGGCAAAGCCCGCAAGATTTTCACCAAGCGCGAGCCGGTAAAGGCCATCTCGGCGATCACGCCGTTCAATCACCCGCTGAACATGGTCAGCCACAAAATTGCGCCCTCGATTGCCACCAACAATTGCATGGTCTGCAAGCCAACCGAACTCACGCCGCTGACGTGCCTTGCGCTAGCAGATATTCTTTACGAAGCCGGCCTTCCCCCTGAGATGTTTCAGGTTGTCACAGGCCTGCCGCAGGATATCGGCGACGAGATGATCACAAACGAAAACATCGACATCATCACTTTCACCGGTGGTGTTCCTGTCGGCAAGATTATCGCTGACAAGGCTGGTTATAAACGTCAGGCGCTTGAACTGGGTGGAAATGATCCGCTGATCATTTGTAACGATCTGTCTGATGCCGATCTGGAAAAAGCAGCGACCATCGCGGTCGCAGGTGCGACTGGTAACTCCGGTCAGCGCTGCACCGCGATCAAACGCATTTTGGTGCAAGAAAGCGTTGCCGATAGATTCGTACCGCTGGTTCTGGAAAAAGCCAAGAAGATCAAGTTTGGTGACCCGCAAGACCCTGCAACCGAACTTGGCTGCGTGATCCACTCAAAGGCGGCCGAACTGTTCGAGAACCGCGTGCTGGATGCGGAAAAGCAAGGTGCAAAAATTTTGTATCACCCTGGTCGTCAGGGCGCGTTGTTGCCGCCTATTGTGATCGATTATGTCCCACATGAGTGTGAACTGGTGATGGAAGAGACCTTTGGTCCGATCATCCCAATCGTGCGTGTGCCCGACAATGATGAGGAGGTCATGGCAATCTCCAACTCGACCGAGTTTGGCCTGTCATCGGGTGTTTGTACCAACGATCTGCACCGTGCGATTTCTTATATTAACGGTCTGGACGTCGGCACTTGTAACATCTGGGAACAACCCGGCTACCGCATTGAAACGTCCCCCTTTGGTGGGATCAAAGACAGCGGCAATGGTGTAAAAGAAGGCGTAACAGAAGCGATGAAATTCTTCACGAATGTCAAAACGTATTCACTGCCTTGGGTCGAATAGACCTAGATTTACCCTGACTGGCGGAGCTCTGGGGCTCCGCCATTTTTGCGGATCTGACCAACTTTTGTAAAACAGGAAACAGCTCAATGAGCACCGGACTCATTTCCATCGTCCTGTTTGCAGCCCTTCTGCATGCGACGTGGAACGCGCTGGTCAAAGGATCGCGCGACCGTGCTGCCGCACTTGCATACATCTCGATGGGGCATGTCATCCCCGGCGCGATCCTTGTTATGTTCTTGCCGATGGTGGCACCAGAGGCGTGGCCGTTTATAATTGCATCAACCGTCATCCACTGGGGCTACTACTACGCCTTGAATGTGTCTTATCGACTGGGTGATCTTTCGTTGATCTACCCTATCGCACGTGGACTTGCGCCGGTTCTTATTGCTTTGGGGGCGCAGTATTGGGCCGCTGAAATACTGCCGGTGCAGGCGTGGGTTGGTATCATCGTCGTCTCGTTTGGCATCTTGATCCTTGCGCTTAAGCAAACAAACACGTCTTCGCGCCCCATTGTCGCCGCAGTCATCACCTCGATGTTCATCGCGGCCTATTCGATCGTCGACGGGATCGGGATTCGGGTTTCGGGCAGCCCCGTTTCTTATATCGGCTGGCTGTTTGTCGCCGAAATTTTTGTGCCGCTTTTCGTCTTAGCTCGATTTCCCAAACGGCTGATCCATTTTGGGACGCGCACATCTCTGCTGGCTCTTGCAGGCGGCATCATGTCCGGACTTGCGTATGGGCTGGTTCTTTATGCAAAAACACTGGTGCCCCTCGGCGTCGTGTCAGCGTTGCGCGAAACCTCTGTCATATTTGCGGCTTTGATCGGGGTCTTCGTGATGGGGGAACGCCCGATCAAAAGGCGTATCCTCGCCGCAACAGTCGTTGCGGTTGGCGTCGTCATTCTTTTGAAATAGTCTGTTAGCCCACAAAAACACATATTTTCGCACGAATCCTCTGGACAATTTGGCCTGAACCCGTCAATTGGAAGAGAGGATTGCTCATGCCCCACACTGAAAATCATGCGACACATAGAGAAGTTGAACTTCTTGAAACTCTCAGAGCTCAGGGGGGGTCTGCACGCACATCCCATCTTGCAGATGTCCTAAGCGTCAGCGAAGAAACCATACGCAGAACGGTTAAGGTACTGGCGAAAACCGGAATGGTTCAGCGCGTGCATGGTGGTGTCTATCTGTCTAACACAGAAGCGCTTGATCCGGTCGGGTCTCGGCTAAAAATACGGACAAAAGCCAAGGGGCAAATTGCAGCGGTAGCGGCCAGTATGATACCAAGCGGGTCTTGTGTGTTTCTAGACGTCGGAAGCACGACGGCACATGTGGCGACCGGCTTAAGATCACACCGTGACCTCAAGGTTGTCACGAACGGAATTCACGCTGCACAAGCCTTGGTGGACAACAATGACAATCAGGTCTTCTTGGCTGGTGGCGCATTGTATCATGTCGAAGACGGGACCTTCGGACCTGAAACCATAGAATTTGTTGAAAGATTCAATATCGACGTCGCGGTCATCAGCATTGATGGCTTTGACTGTGAAACCGGGTTCCTATTGTCGAGCGCTGCAGAAGCGGCTTTGGCGCGGGCTGTGACACAACGTGCAAGGCGCGTTCTTGTTGTGACAGATGTCACCAAATTCGGGCAATCCGCACCTTTGATTGCCTGCAAACCAAGAGATGTCACCGCGGTTCTTATCGATAAACTGCCGGATCGCATTTTCCACCAAAAGCTTATCGAATGGGAAATAGAAGTCGTCGTCGTTCCGGACTCGAAAACCGGAAAAACACGATGATAATCGTCTCGTTTTTGTTGGAACTTTTTGGCGCGACCATGCTGCTTTTGTTTGCTGTCCGCATAGTTCGCACCGGCATTGAGCGCACCTTTGGTGCGTCTTTTCAACGGCAAGTGACCCGTCACAAACATCCCGTCGGTTTGGCGATCATTGGCGTTTTCCTCGCGATTGTTTTGCAAAGTTCGGCCGCGGTAACCCTTCTGGTGGCAGGCTTTGCGGGGTCGGGCGCACTTGCGTTTGTGCAGTCAATGGCAGTTGTGCTTGGCGGCGATTTGGGATCCGCGCTTTTGATCCAGATCCTGTCCTTGAAGCTCAGCTGGCTCGCACCAGCGCTTCTGACTGTTGGGGGTATCTTATTCCTCAAGACCGAAAAGAAACGATTAAAACAGGCTGGCCGCATCATTTTAGGCATCGCTTTGATCCTGATTTCACTGGGCTTTCTACGTGACGCGATCGAACCGATCCGCGAAAGTTCCTTGTTGCCGGCAATCGCGGGCTATCTTGAACGCGATTTTCTGACCGCTTTTATTGTTGGGGCTGGACTGGCGTTTGTGATGCACTCCTCGGTGGCGACGATTTTGATGGTTGTTGCAATCGTCAGTGTCGGCGCCCTGCCCTTTGCGGTCGGTGTGTCCATTTTGCTGGGTGCGAACATGGGCTCCGCTTTGATACCGATTTGGCTGTCGCGGGGGATGGAACCACGCGCGCAACGCATCCCGCTTGCGAATTTGATCATCCGTGGGGCCGCGGCTGTGGCGGCGTTGCTTGTCATCAACCTGACAGCGATTACCGTCATTCCGCCGTCTTGGAACGATGGCCAAAGCCTTATCCTGTTACACATTGGTTTTAACAGCTTGCTGATTTTGTTACTTCCGTTTCTTTCGTTATTGGAACGTCCTGTATCGATGATGGTCCCGACCCCGAAAGACGAGATCAAAACTGTCCCGATTCAAAATCGAACGCTTCTGAATGACGTAGGACAGACGAACCCAACACTTGCGCTTGCATCATTGCGCCACGAAGTGCTGCGCATGGCCGGTCTGGTCGGTGACATGCTGTCCCCTGTTATGGGGCTGTATGATACGTTTGATACCGCGCTGCTGTCTCACATCCAGTCGCAGGATCTTATCGTAAATAAAGCTTTGGATATGGTGCGGAAATATGCATCCAACATGCCACACCAAGATATGAGCAAAGATCAACTTAAAGAGATGCGCGAGCTGATGGATTACGCCATCGCCCTAGAGGCCGCGGGCGACATCATTGTGAAACGGCTGTTGCCGCTGACAAAGGAAAAATCTCAAAAGGGCATAAAGCTAAGTAAGGTCGGGTTTGCCGAACTGCTGGCGATAAATGATCAGGTTGAGGTTAATCTTAAGACGGCGACCAATGTGCTTATTTCGTCTGACGTCATGGCGGCCCGCCTTCTGTTAGAGGAAAAGGCTGAAATGGCCCGTATGGAGCGTTCTAGCCGCAAAAAGCACCTGCGCCGATTATCAGATGGCGATATGGACAGCGCCAGGTCCAGCGACATCCATTTGGAAACGGCCTATACGCTCAAGGAATTCAACTCTTGGATCATCAGCGTGGCCCACCCGATCTTGGCCCGCGAAGGGCAGCTTTTGTCAACACGGCTTGTTGACTAAACACCAACCTTACGGCCTGACCAGACGATCAAAGCGCGGCAGTTTCAAACAGTTCTTTCCAGCGGTGGCACGATACCGCATGTCCCTCATCACAGGTTTCCAATGTGGGAACTTCGCTTTTGCAAATATCGGCCACATGTGGGCAGCGCGTGTGGAACGTACAGCCCGACGGTTGATTGGTCGGAGACGGGATTTCGCCTACCAGACGCTGGGCGGAATCCTCTGCATCTGGATCCAGCGACGGGATCGCCGAAAACAACGCTTTGGTATAAGGATGGCGCGTGCTGTTGAACAAATCCTTTGTCGGAGCACTTTCGACAATGCGCCCCAGATACATCACGGCGACATGGTCACAGGTATGGGCCACGACAGACAAATCATGGCTGATGAACAAGAACGTTAACCCCATGTCGATCTGAATGGACTTCAGCAGGTTCAGAACATCCGCTTGAATAGACACATCCAAAGCCGCGACGCTTTCGTCGGCGACAATGAACTGCGGCTTTGACACCAAAGCCCGCGCAATGGAAATTCGCTGCCGCTGTCCGCCCGAAAAAGCATGCGGAAAACGGCGCAAGTGTTCCAGATTCAAACGACATTTCGCGGCGATTTCACGCACGACCTTGTCGGTTTCTTCGCGCCCAGACGTCAGGCCCATCACCTCAAGCGGTTCAGCAATGATATCACGCACGGTCATACGCGGCGACAAGGCGGCATAGGGGTCCTGAAAGATCAGCTGGGCCCGTTTGCGATAATCCTTGAGTTCGGCAGGCGTCATTTTTTCAAGATCATACCGGACTTCGCCGTCGTCATAGACTGCGCCGCCCCTTGCGATTTTCGTGGCATTCAACAATGCCCGACCTAACGTGGTCTTGCCGGACCCACTTTCGCCGACGACTCCAAAGAACGAGCCCCTTGGAATATCAACGGATATCCCATCGACTGCCTTTAGGATTTTGGGCTTGAAAAATCCGCCCCCGATGTTGAATTCGACCGCCAAGTTCTTGGTGGAAATAAGATTGTCAGTCATCCCTAAGCCTCCGTTGCGAAAAGATGACAGGCCACTGCGTGATCTGGATTTTTTTCCCGCCACTCAGGGATATTGACTGTGCAGGTTTCACCAACAACCTTTCCGCATCTGGTGTTGAACACACACCCCGTAGGCCGTTCAAGAGGCGAAGGAATATCGCCAGGAATAGGCACCAACGGCGATTCAAGATCATCCATTTTGGGCAACGCATCCAGCAGGCCTTGAGTGTAGGGATGTGCCGGATTGCGGATAACATCACGCACGGGACCTTTTTCAATCATCCGGCCAAGATACATCACAGCCACTTTGTCAGCGGTCTGTGCAATCACGCCAAGGTCATGGGTGATAAAGATGATCCCCATCATAAACTCGGACACCAATTCGCGCATCAAGTCGATAACCTGCGCCTGGATTGTGACATCCAGCGCCGTTGTCGGCTCATCCGCGATCAGAAGTTTGGGCTTGGTTGACAGCGCCATCGCAATCATCGCGCGCTGCCTCATACCACCCGACAGTTCAAAGGCATATTGATCAAACCGGGCTGAGGCATCAGAAATACCGACGCGGTCCAACATTTCAATCGACAGTTCTTTGCACTGTGTCTTTGACATGTCCGTGTGCAACAAAAGCTGTTCGACCATCTGTTTGCCAATGGAAATGGCCGGTGCAAAGCTGGCCATCGGTTCTTGGAAAATCATCGAAATCGCGCCGCCACGTACAACGTTGCGCTGCTTTTGGGATGTGAGTTTCAGCACATCCAGCGATACATCTTTGGTGTTCAACAGGATCTTGCTTTCGGGCGCATAGACTGCGTTGCCAGCATTCAGATACATCAGCGACTTCGCCGTCACCGATTTACCTGATCCGCTTTCGCCGACCAGCCCCATGACTTCGCCAGGCATCACGGTAAAACTAACATCATCAACCGCAGTGATCCGACCTTCGTCAGTGTCAAATTGCAGCGTTAGATTTTGGACATCAATCAGTGGTTTCATTTCTTGGAATCCGAATAAGGGTCAGCTGCGTCACGCAAGCCATCGCCGACGAACACAAAGGCCATGACAAGTGCGACGAAGAAAAGAACCGGGATAAAGTACCATTGGTAATTGAGCAGAACGTCCGCTTTGGTGACGTTTTGCAGCATAACACCCAATGAGTTCACAGGGTCCTTCAGCCCCAACCCGATAAAGCTAAGACCGGTTTCGGTCAGCACCATGTAGGGGAATGAGATCACCAGATCGACAATGATATAACTGGTGAAGCTGGGTAAAAGGTGGCGCCGGATGATGTGGGACGATGATGCGCCACACAGCTGAGCCGCCAGCACATATTCCTGATTTCGTTCCGTCAACAAATGGGTCCGCACACGGCGCGCCAACGTCGGCCAACCGATCAAACCTAGAATAATCGCGATCATGAAAAACCGTTGCTCTGAGGTCCATTCAGTTGGCACAAAGGCTGCCACGGACATCACCAACGGGATCGCAGGGATCGTTCGCACCGCGTCCGTTACCATCTGGATCACGCTATCCAGCCTGCCCCCGTAATAGCCGGACACCCCTCCTATGATCAGGGCGAGCACAAAGGATATCAAAACCCCGAGCGTGCCGATTTGAAGCGATGTGAAAATCGCATGCAGCGTCCGAGAGAAGATATCTTTGCCAGCACTGTCGGTGCCAAACAGGTGTATCATTTTTTCGTCGCCTTGGAGACCAAAGAGATGCGTATCCATCGGAATTACTCCGAACAGATCAAACTCTGAGCCTTCTACGAAAAACGCGATGTAGTGGCGGATATCTTCGTTTGGCTCCTCAACCCAACGGAAATTGGTTTCAGCCGACCTCGTGCGTTCGACCCCGTGGATGAAGGGACGCAAGGAACAGCCGTTCTTGTCGCAGAACTGCGGGATTTGTGGCGCACCATTCAGATAGTCGCGATCCCGCCCTGCAATTGTCGGATCATATGGCGAAAGTGCGGGCGCGAGAATGCCAATCACAATGATAAAGACTAGCACGCCAGCAGCAATCATGGCCGCACGTTGTTTTTTGAACCGGGCCCAAATCAATTGACTTTGCGATGCGGTAAAGTAGGTCTCTTTGTCCTGCTGTAGGCTTTTCATTGTTTTCGCGCTCATGCCAGCTACCTCAAGATGCTCTTGCGGATCCGTGGATCCATGATGGCAAGAAGAATGTCAGTCAGAAAATTTAGCGTGACGATGGATGCCGTCAGCAAAAAGATGATGGCGCCCGCAAGCTGCTGATCGTTGGACTTTGCCAAAGCATCAATCAGAAGCGACCCAGCCTCGGACAGCGTCAGAATAAGTGCGACGATCGGCAGTTCGTTGAACACACGGTTCAGATCAAAACCCAAGGAATTCACAATCGGAGCTAATGCGTGCCGCGCCGGATAGCGCCACAGCAATTTTGCTCCATATAAACCGCGTGCTTTAGCCGCCGTCACATAAAGCTTTCCGATCTCGTCAGACATCAATGCGCGAACGGTTTGTAAAGCAAACGCGGTCGCCGACCAGCCAAGGATAAAAATGGGCAACCATGCATGTTTGAGCAGGTCAACGAACTTGGCCCATGACCAATCTGCGTCGCGATACTCAGCCGAAAACAGCCCCGTTAGAGTTTCGCCGAAATAGACCGTCGCGACCAACATAATCATCAACGCCAACAAGAAGTTTGGCATTGCCAGGCCGAGGTAGCTGAAGATCCGAAGGCTGTTGTTCAAAACCGCATTGCGGGAAGATGCCGCGATGATGCCAACCGGAACAGCAATGGAATAAGCCAGAAGCAGTGATGACATGGCGATCGCCAAGGAAATCCAGAACTTCGCACCCAAAAGATCTGCAATATTGACGCGCAGAATACAGCTGTCGCCAAAATCGCCTTGGAAGGCGCCCACGACCCAGGTGCTCCAGCGGGTGATGAAAGGTCGGTCCAGCCCGAGGCGGACACGTTCGCTTTCGATGTCTGCGATTGAAATCGCGACCCCCTGCGTCTGTTTGTAAGATAGATAACGTTCTGCACAATCACCGGGAACCAGTTCCATCAGTGAAAAGACAACGAATGAAACGATTAACAGCGTGATGAAAGCCATTGCCGCGCGCATTAGCGCAAATCGTCCAAATTGCAGCATGCCCTGACCCCTCAGTCGTCATTCTTAGTTCATAGAAAAATCACAGGCGGACCATAGCCCGCCTGTGAAAACGTTAGATTATTCAGACAACCACCACTGGGTCGGGTTGTATGGGTAAGCCCGGTAGAAGTCGTAGCTTGTCGTCTTGAACTTAACCACGTTCTGCAGTGCGTTCGTATAGTAGGTCGGTGACGAAGATTTCACCGTACCGATGAACAACAGATTGGACGTCATGGCTTCGATGAGGCCATTGGCTGCGGCTGCCTGTGCGTCGGACCCCGGAGCGGAGACCTGCATGGCGTTCACATCATCAATCATACCCATGACGTAGGCAGGTGGTTCAACACCGTTCGCACCGTCACTATCGATCCACTCAGCCCACAGCATGCCGGTGCGCGCGTTAAAGTAGGTCGAGAATGGTGGAACGTGCAATTCGTTTGAGCCCATCGCAACACCCAATGGCGCACCTTGTGACCAAGACATCAGATCAAGCTGGTTTGCAGATTGCGCTGAACGGTACTCATCCGGTGTCACTTCTTTGATTACCGAAGCCACACCAACTTCAGCCCAGTTCTGGCCAGTAATTTCGATCAACTGCGACGAAAGTTCCTGAGTTGAGAATTGAATGTTGAGCACGAACGGATCACCATTTGGCAAATCGCGGTTGCCGTCACCGTCAGCATCTAAAAGACCCATCTCATCCAAGAGAGAATTTGCACGATCTACATCGTAGCCAATCTCATGGCTTTCCCACGCAGGATCTGCAAACTGAGGATAAGGCGAGAACGTAGTATACTGTGTCGGAACCCCGAGACCAAAGAACACAACCTCGTTGATTTCATCACGGTTCATCGCAATGGACATGGCCGTCCGGAAACGCAGATCACCAAAGACTTCACGCTTTGCGAGGTCTTCTGATGTGACGTTGAACGCAAGCACTGGGAACGAAATTCCAGGGTTTACGTCGACGGAGTAGTTGCCACTTTCTGCGTTATCCAAAAGCACCGGCAGCATATCCAGTGTGACCGACTGGGATTTGTAGGTCACGCCACCGTTGATCAATGTCAGCGTCCGAACTTCTGTGTCTGGCACATAACGTTCGTCTTGCTCGTTGATGTATGGCAGTTGGTTACCCGCTGTGTCCACTTGGTGGAAATATGGGTTTGCGACCAGATGACGGCCTTCGGTGTTTTCAGCAACAATGATGTGGCTTTCCAACGTCGGCATGGTGTCGGCTGGAAGATTGCCAACTTCATTTGGACGAATGAACATCATCGTTGGTGTATCAGTCCAATCGGAGCTCCCGAAATAGGCCTTAACCACTTCGTAGCCGTTTTCAAATCCAGCAGCCTGCGCAAGCGCGTCAGCGTCTGGGTTGATTTCCGGGTGGAACTGGCCAAGGAAGTGTACCGGCTGGAACGGCTGGATAAAGCTGGACGTGAAGGTTTCAATCAGACCGGGCTTTGGCGCGGCAAGATCAAACACAACTGTTGTGGCATCAGGTGCCGTTACCGTCATCGGTTCACCACCTGCAAGCGCATAGTCTTTGGCGTTCTCGATGACATTGGAATCCATCATCAAGTTATTGTACCAGAACAAGACGTCAGCTGATGTGAAATCAGCGCCGTCAGACCACTTGTGGCCCGCGCGCAGTGTCACTGTAAACTGAGTGAAATCGTCGTTCCAAGCCCAAGCTTTGGCGACATTGGGGACAATTGTCTCAAGGTCGGTCGAATAGCGGAACAATGTTGTATGGCGAACTGACAAAAAGTCCGACGTGCCAGATTCTGTCGCGTTCGAGAGCGCGTTAAACGTGCCGCCGTATTCGCCAATCGACGCGAAAGGAACAATGACCAATGGCTCATCTGGGAGGCGATCTGCAACAGGCGGCAAGTCAGCATTGCCACGGATTTGGCTGTTCAATGCGGCGATGGACGGGTTTTCGGAAAAAACCATTTCGCAGGACGCAGCATCCTGTAGCGCGGCTAGCTCAAATTGGTTCGGATATGCACCAGCGCTGATGCCTTGCATGTCTTCAACCGTAATGGCGGGGCAATCGGCTAGCGCAAAGGTTGGTAAGACCGCGCTAATGACACCAGTTAAAATTAACTTTTTCATGTGACCTCCTGTCAGTTTCTTTGTGAGTCAAAGGGCAGCCTTTAGGTGGCACAACATGTCCCATCTTAGGTTGTAAAATCCCCCGACCGTATCCTTTGAAGCACCGAAGCGCCGCAAATCCGTCTTAAGTCTTGAACACTACATTCATATGACACTCTTTTTCCCTGCTAAGGCACAAGGGATGAGATGGAAAACAGTGTTAACACAAACACAATCACAAAAGCATAAAAACATTCAAATGCAAACATAAAATGAGGGATTTTTTGTGGTTTTATGTGAATTTAATTTGCAAGCCTAAAAATTGTCGGGTAATGATTTTTTACGGACAGCAGTTTTTACCTGACCTAAATGAAAATCAAGGCGGGTCTTGCCGCTTAAAAGTGCTATAAAAACGAAGTTCAACTCAAATTCTAAAAGGTGTTGCATGGCCAAGCAACAAAACGTTTTGTTCATTACGATTGACCAACTTCGGGCAGACTGCTTAATCGGTGGGCTCGCTGAACATGTGGACTTGCCTAATATGCGGGCATTCATGACCGAAGGCGTCACGTTCGCGCGTAATTTTTCGGTGGCGAATCCCTGTGGTCCGTCACGGGCCTCGATGTTGACCGGTCAATACGCGATGAACCACAGATCTGTTCGCAACGGCACACCCCTACGCCATGACACACCAAGCATCGCAAGTGAGATGCGCAAGGCGGGCTATCTCCCGATGTTGTTTGGCTACACGGACACCAGCCAAGACCCGCGCGCCTTTAACAGCAACGATCCAGCGCTCAAGTCTTATGAATACCCGATGCCCGGTTTTCACGAAGTGACCGAAATGCGTTTGGAAACCTCATTTCCTTGGCGATCACATCTTAAGAACGCGGGATATGAATTTGATAACTATTTGGACGTCTACAAACCCGTTGCACCAAATGGTGGCGCACCAAAGCTTAATAATCCGGCTTTCTATGCGGCCGAACACAGTGACACTGCATTCCTGACAAACAGTTTTCTCGACAACATGAGCGCTTACAGCGATCAAAACTGGTTTGCCCACCTGACCTATATCCGACCGCATCCACCACTGGTCGCCCCCGCGCCTTACAACGCCATGTATGATCCGGCTAAGTTGCCGCTTCCCACGCGCGAGCAAAGCGTGGAACACGAAATGGCCAAGCATCCGTTCTTGGGGGCCATTGATCCATCGCTTGCAATCGCCGGCACCGTCGTTGGTTTTGATGATGTCGCCGCGACAGACGAGAACATTCAAACGCTCAGATCAGTGTACCTTGGCCTCGCAACAGAGGTTGATCATCACATCGGGCGGGTCATTCAATTCCTGAAAGACACGGATCAATACGACACAACTTTGGTCGTGATCACCGCGGATCATGGCGAATTGTTGGGTGATCATTTCGGCTGGGGCAAGATGAGCGTCTATGACGCCGCTTTCCGAACGCCGTTGATGATACGCATGCCAGGGCTGACAAATGCGGGTGCACGCATCAACGCAATCACCGAGTCCGTAGATATAGCACCGACGATCCTTGATTGGATTGGCGCAGATATCCCGAATTCCATGGATGGGCGATCGCTGATGCCAATCTTGCAAGGCGCACCACCCGACGATTGGCGCAGCTATAGTTTTTCAGAACTGGACTTTGGCAAAAGCAGTGAACCAAATCCGCGACAACGTGCCCTTGGCACAACGGCAAGCGAATCTTGCTTTTGCGTCCTGCGCGATGACCGGTTCAATCTTGTTGAATTTGCCGCCGACCTGCCACCCATGTTGTTTGACCGACAAAGCAATTGGGAGTCTGAAAACGTGGCGGACAAGCCTGAATATGTCCAAGACATGATGCGGCTCACACGACAATTGCTCAGGCACCGGATGCGCAATGCAGACCACACCCTGTCGTTGTTTGAAATTACCAACACTGGTCCAAAAATGGCCAAGCGATACACCTAACTTGGTGGATCGCTTGGGTATTATTTAAGTCTTTGAAATTAAAATCAATTATTCTCAGACTATGTTAAGCAAAAGCTAGGTGGTGTTCTCTTTGATCATCTCAATCGGGTTGCCGCCCGTGCTCGGGTTGATGTTGTCAGACAAATTCTAACACGTTTCAAAGTACCACGATCACACAAATCTATGAAGCGCAGATTTGAAACCACTCTATGAGAGCGGCACTGCGTTTTTGCTTATAAGTCTGTCTGCTTTCTAGATGTCTTTCATGATTGAAGTGGTTGTATATCTGGGCATGATAACTGGTAAATTTCTGGAGCATTGCACAACTTTTAAACTTCTGCATCGCTCGTTCTCGTCGTCGAAATGGCAGGTGCGAATTTTCGCATCTGTTGTTGGACCGGCCGCCACATAATTGACGATCTACAACTCCAATCTCACGAAGTGCCGCGCCATAGGATGGCAACTTGTCTGTTGTGATGATCTTGGGTGATCCGTGCTTTCGCATTGTTTTTATCAGGAACTTCTTCGCTGCAGCCTTGTTGCGTCGCTTTGTAACAAAGCATTCAAGAACTTCGCCTTCGTGATCAACGGCGCGCCACAAGTAAAAGCGTTCTCCATTTATTTTCACAAAGACTTCATCCAGGTGCCATTGCCAGTTCGAATGTTGCCCTGCCCTATTCTTACGGATTTCTCGCGCAAACTTTGACCCAAAACGTTCAACCCAAAACCGAACTGTTTCGTGACAGATATCGATGCCACGTTCATGTAAGATATCTTCAACTTGGCGGAAACTCAGCGGGTAACGTATGTAATACATCACTGCCAATCGGATGATTTCAGGTGAAGTCTTGAAGTATTTGAAGGGAGAACATGTTGTCATCTAACAAAAATACGGACCGACCTCGAAACCGTCAAGTTTGTCTGACAACGCCACTCATCAAGAGCAGCGGCTCGGTTCAGCTTGAAATTGGTGCTTGAGCAGAGGCGGCGTTACCAAACAAAATTACCGACGAATGAATTTACAAGGCTAACACTAAAGCCCCAAGGTCTGAGACGCGTGGCCGAGGGATCGAGGGCCCGAGCCCGCGTTCCTGTGGCTTAGCGGTAGCGATTGGGCGCAGTAACCCTGCGGTTGATCCACTGACCACGGCCTGAGCAAAGTCGTCTTGCTCCAACTTAGCCCAAGCAACGTTGAAAATAGGTCGGCGGTGCGTGGCTCAATGCCCACGGCCCTTGGCTTCGCTTCTCAGCTTCAGGTCTTGGACTAAACAGTCCTTTATTCAAATTGCAGCGAAGCGCTGCTTTGAGCCCA
>ERZ887830.244-NODE-244-length-35357-cov-22.608266_pt1 | contig 35357 bp, 31 predicted proteins | sample MGYA00521101_ERZ887830 | MGnify/ENA primary metagenome ERZ887830 (study PRJEB32303, sample SAMEA104408592) | aquatic metagenome | biome: Marine water; feature: Pelagic; material: water | place: Baltic Sea | collected 2014-06-05T16:38:00 | depth 1,762 m ... | reverse complement strand
AAAATTTGCATTGTAGATTATTGCTGGTGAAGAAATATAATAATATAATATATTCTGTCCTGTGAAGTGCCCACAATTGCCCTGTTGCCAGGACAATTGTAAAAATTTTTGTACAGATAATATCTGTCCATCGTTTGTACCTAATGTGTTCGAACTAGCTGCCAGATACAGCGGGGTCGGTTGACGATTCCCCCATCAGTCGATATTGCTCCTTTCGGATCAACGGCACCTCATAATTTATACACATTAAAAATTGAATTATGAAGTCGATAGTGCTATAATAGCCTATCATCGGTTTGTGCAAAATGCACGTGTGCAAAATGCACATAATACTGGTCATCCAAAACCTTTAGAGTTGAGGATGTTGTGTACTATGAATACTTGTATGTGTGGTTAACGAGAAGATTGTAGGAATTCAGCCCCACTAGTCCAACGGCAACAGTATCTTTAAATACTGGCAGATTCAATCCCGGATTGGCAACCCAATCAACAGTTCCACTATGCTATGCTTTATATTAGTCATTATAATTTCCCATTATTAGATTTATATTAGATTTATATTGGTTTTATATTAGCAATGTGTTATTAGTGTTATTAATATTGAGTATACACTATTTTTAACACAATAGCAAGTGTTAAATTTTTTAATTTTTAAATTTTTAAAGTATTGGCATTCCTGCTTGTTTACTAAGTTCGAAATTGCTTTCAACGATTGCGCTTATATGAGATATATGGTTCGCTTCCATATCATATAATTCTGATATGCTTACTCCCCCTCTCATATACCAAGTCAACTGTAACATATCTTTATGAAACTTGGCAAGTTCTTTTTCATATTTTTCTGATTTTTCTATAATTTCTTGCTGACTCGCTGATACTAGCCAGCTTCTAAAAAATTTATAGGATTGATCTCCATGTAAACTTCATCCAAATGTCCACAGCCTTCGCAATTGAATTGCATTTTATTTATTTCTTCAGGTTTTTTAGTGATCTTTTCAATTGCTTTATTCAATTCTTGTACTACCGTGGTGGGAACATTTTGTAGAAACTCGGATATCATAATAGTATCTGTTACTGTAGTCTCCGGTGTTTCAACTCTACCGATTGCATTTGCAAGCATATCTACATTGAATGTTGCAATCTTTTTAAAACTAGTATAAAATTTATTTGCAATATCCATGTCATCAGTATCATCATCTACTTTTTGTAGATTTTGTATAATTTTTTTCTGTTCTAAATCTATCAGAGCCATTCTTGTTACATTTTCTAATGTTGGAGGTCTTACATGAATGTTAATATCTTCAAAAAGAATTGGATCGATATGATCAATGTCGGGAAAACGATTTAGTAAGTCGTTTACATCTATTTTATATTCTGCAATTTCTTTACATTTACTACATGTATGTTCGTGTGTAAAATCATTTCCGTATGTTGCATATTGTATCGCTAAAAATAATGCTTCTATATCAATATTGCATAATTTCATAGGATCGCCAACAGTCGGCACACAACTTTCGATGACACTCTTAATTGCTTCGCCATTAAGTAAAGCTTCTGGATTTCTTAGTGAAATTTCATCAATTGCAGACATTGCACTAACCCCTACCTCATCAAGTAATGTCATTTTTAATTCTGGATTAAATCTACCACCAGTTGGCAATGTAACATATATCTTTGGCTTTCTAAAATATTTATTTAATGGATTTTCGTGATTCATTGTATTTCCTTTGCTGATGATAAATACACTTGATAACTTATTTATTATAATAGTATTTAACACTATTATTATATGCTAATATAACTAAAAAAGAGAGAAAGTTTATGGCAGAAGACGTATATATTTCGGGTTTGGGTCCTGGTGTTCCACAGTGGAGCAACGAAGCAACACAATTACAGGTATTGAATGCACTCAATTCTGGATTTAATAGTAATGTCCAAGTTAATAGACAAATAATAGCGACCCTATCTAATATATACAAAGATGGAGCAACATCATCATCAAAACTTTCTGATGTGCTAAAAAATTCAAAAGAGACAGAATCGGCAATAAAATCAGGTAATAATTTAAATTCTGCTGAAAACAAAAAGCAAACTGGTATTCTTGCAACTCTGATTAATTTGTTCAGTGAATCAAATAGAACTGCAAAACAACAATTAGATATTGCAAAACGTATAGAAACATATGAAAAGCAAGGATTGGCAACTGCCGAAGCCACACTTCGAGCAAGTTTTGATGCCGCGACCCCACAATCTGCTGGATCGGGATTGTCCATGGGTGCAGAATTGGCCCAAGCTAATGCTGAGGTTGCGGAAAAGGGTCTGAAAAAGGAAGATAAAGGTGTCGTCGAAACTGTAGATAAGTTAACTGCAGCAGTAATCGCCGGGACATATAGCGCGGTAACTGTTACAACTGCAGAGACACTTGGCGGCGCCACTGAAAGATACAATATGGCACAAGAAATGCGGCAATCTGGTATACTTGCAGGAATGGATGCCGCAGGAGCAGGCTTAATAGGATTATCAAAAACCATATCACGTTCTAATTTTACTTTTGGCGAAGCAGCACATTTTACAAGACAATTTTCTCAAGCCGTTGGTGTTAGAGGTGTAGAGGCATCGATGCAGTTTGCTAATACTTTGGCAAAATCAGGAGAAGGCAATTCTGACATGATGCAACGCTTTGGTATGGAGTTTAGTGAGGTTACTGAAATTGCAGGAACATATATGGAATCGTTGCGGTCAATTGGACAATTAGATAAATTGTCAGACAATCAGATGCGTTTGGGCATGGATAATTTTATGGACACAGTGGTTTCCACTTCAAATGTTATGAAAATAAATCTACAAGATGCTGCTAATATGATTGCTGACACGTTAAAACAAGACCGATTTGCATCGCAACTGGCACTAATGGAACCTGAAATGCGAAAAAACGTAGAAGCAATGGTTGGTAGTTTTGGTGGTCAGGGTAATCCCTTCGCCGAGGGCCTTGCAACTGCCATGGCCGCGGGCAGTACACAGGACTTTTTACAGACAGATGTTGCACAGCAGTTACAAGGTGACGTAATTGGTCAACAACTTTTGCCCCTTATAACACAAATGGCAGATACTGCTAGAACACAAGGCCCAGACGCTGCAAATGCATTATATGCAAGCATGGGACCACAATTTGAGGCGATTCTGGCATTTATAGGTGATAATAAAGCATTAGTAAATATGAACGAAGGCATGGCGCAGACTATCGCTGCATCCGCAGCAAAAGCCATACAGACGATTGGTGACGCTAACAAAGGCATTGTTCCATTGGCCGACGAGGATAAGGAAGTAAATAGATTATTTGAAGTACAGAGGTTTGACAAGTTAACTTCCGAAGCAAATACAACCCTTGTGTTACAAGCAACAAATTTATCCAATTCATTAAATCAACTTGTTGATTCATCATTAATATTAACAAGAGAGTTGGCAGAATTAGGTGCAACATCAGCTAAAATTAGAGGGGGGGTCGGGCAGGCCACACTGGAGATGGGCGCCATCCTCCGAATGACTGCTGCCGGGTTCGTAGTGGCGGGTGAAAAAGCCGCAGCCAAAGTCCAAACGAATGCAGGGGTGGAACCTTTTTCCCCTACTTATTCTTACGATGCCACTTCACCGGAATTATTAGGAAGAAGTACGGCTAATAATCCTACTTTATTAGGAAAAATTGCAAATTGGATTACAGGAGAAGATCCAAATTTCGCAAGTGATAAAGAAATTATTGAATTAAGAAAAACGCAGGAAGTGATAGCAAAAGCCGATTTTGGCAAATTGTCAGAATCAATAAAATCATTAGTTGAAGTCCTTGGCCCAGAATCGCCTGGCAGTAATGAAGACAAAATATCTCTGGCTGAGGAGATTAAAAACGCATTTAAATCAATGTTCGGAGATGATTCATACATGCCAGGTAATTATTTCAATAGTGATAAAATCCAAAAGCAAAATAGCGACATAGATAAACTAATAACTGAAATTCGTTCTTTAGTAAATAAATTAGAATGATAGAAATACAAAAAATTAATATTATATTGACAAATGTTAAATAATATGTTAGTATAAGACTTATAGGAATTAAAGATGGCAACTTGGAAAAAATATTTTAAAACGTATGATGGTTTACCGCAGCGGTCACCGAGTACAAACACTGATAATGGAAGTGAAGCTTCCAACAAACGTTATAGTAGTTGGTTGCCTGAAGTTTATCAAGGACAGCCCAATCGTGTACAGCGGTATGGTCAATACGATCAAATGGATTTAGATAGTGAGGTTAATGCTGCACTTGATGTTATTGCGGAATTTTCTACACTAAGAGATGAACAGAATAATATTCCTTTTGAAATAAATTTTAGTAGTGAACCTACTGAAAGTGAAAGTGATGTTATTAGTCGTACACTTAAACAATGGGTAAGTCTTAATAAATTAAACAAACGTATATTCCGCATATTTCGTAATGCTATCAAATATGGTGATCAAATGTTTGTCAGAGATCCAGAAACATATAAATTATATTGGGTTGATCCTGCAAAAGTTGATAAAGTAATTGTAAACGAAGGCAAAGGCAAGAAGATAGAAGCATACTATATTAAAGATATGGATATCAATATTGAAAGTATGAATGTTACAGCAGACCAAAGTAAATTAACAAATCATGGTGTAGGTTCAATGGGTGCACCATCATTGAATGGCAACACGATGCAGGGGTATAATAGCGGTGCAGGTGCAAAGTTTGCAAATGAACAGAAATCTACACCGGTGGATGCCAATCATGTAATTCATATTTCACTGAATGAGGGTGTTGATAGTTTTTGGCCGTTTGGTAACTCTATTTTAGAGCCTATCTTTAAAGTTTACAAGCAAAAAGAATTATTAGAAGATGCTATTCTTATCTATCGTGTACAACGTGCACCAGAACGCCGTGTATTTTATATTGATGTTGGATCTATGCCAACACATAAGGCCCGGGCGCACTTAGAACGTATTAAAGGCGAAATTCATCAAAGACGTATACCATCCAAAACTGGAGGCGGACAGACAGTAACTGATAGTGCATATAATCCTTTGTCAATAATGGAAGATTATTTCTTTGCACAAACTGCGGAAGGCCGTGGATCCAAAGTTGAAACTCTTCCTGGTGGAGAAAACTTAGGACAGATTGATGATTTGAAATATTTCAATGATAAGTTAATGCGTGGATTGCGTGTACCTACATCATATCTTGGTCAAGGCGGGGATAGTGGAATTTACAATGATGGCCGTGTTGGTACTGCAATGATTGAAGAATTTAGATTTACTAAGTTCTGTGAGCGTATACAATCATTAATTGTTGATGAATTTGACAGAGAATTTAAGATGTTTTTAAAGCATCGCGGAGTTCAAGTTGAAAGTTCACTATTTGATATTAAATTCAATGATCCACAAAACTTTGGTAAGTTCCGCCAGTCTGAAGTTGATGCCGTTGCAATGAATGTATTTTCTAGCATAGAAGGTTCTGATTACATTAGTAAGAGATTTGCACTTGAGCGTTTCTTGGGATTATCCAAAGATGAAATTCTAGAAAATGAGCGTATGTGGCGTGAAGAAAATGATATCTCTGTAAACAATGAAGCAACGTTTGGCATGAAAGATATTGGTTCTGTCCCATCAGATTCTGATTTCGGTGACGGTGATTTCGATTTTGATGAAACAGATACTGATGACGTAGAAGATGGTTCAGTTATTGATGGTTCAGAAAATGCAGAAACTGATCAGGAAGTATAAATACTAGTATGAGATATTCGGAATTAAAAGAAAATTATGATCCTACTGAAGATAAGTCGGTAGTTGCAAGTTTAGACGATACCAGAAAGGTTCGTTTAACTTTGCGACATCTATCTAAACTTAGAAAAATACGTGATTATCGTAATTATGAAAAAAGTTTAAAGAGCGAACAGTTAAAAACACAATATGGTGGTTCATCGGATTCATCTGCTACGGAGATGTAAAATATATTTAATATTTTAATTATATTGTATGTTTTAACTATATTAAGTGGACTAAATATCTCTACGACTAAAAAACAGCTAAAATAGCTGTTTTTTTGCTATTTCCCAATAAATTAAAAATTTACTTATAAATACTTTTGAAACAAGAGTGTTTCTACAACCTTGCCACTATTATTTTGGCGTGGCTTTAACTTTAGATAAGGAGACATAATATGTCAAGAAGCAAACTAGAACAGGTACTAGAACTTCTTATCAACGAAGAACGTGCAGCAGCAGAAGAGCTACTACATGATTTTATCGTAGAGAACGCTCGTCAAATCCACGAGGAACTTTTGAACGAAAGTGATGAAGTTGTAGAAGAAGACCTTGAGGATCTAGATGAGTCAGAAGAAGAACTAGAAGAAGGTGAACTTTCACTGGAATCAGATGATGATGATACTACAGAATTAGAAGCGGATGCAGAAGAAATCGAATCAGAAGAATTTTATGACGAAGATGAGATGGAAGATGATGAAGCATTAGATGACCTAGAAATGGGTGATATGGATGACGATTCAGAAGATGATGTTGAAGCACGTGTAGATGATCTAGAATCAGCACTAGCAGAACTAGAAGCCGAATTTGAAAAAATTATGGCAGGTGACGATGAAGATGAAATGGACATGGAAGATGACGCAGAAGATGATGCAGAAGATGAAATGGATATGGACGAATCAATCGCTCTAGAACTAGAAGAATCAGACGATGAAGACTTAGAAGAGTCAGCAGACGATGAAGAGTTGAATGAATATGTAACACCGGTATCAGCATCAGAAGGTGATGATGGCGATAATGTAGCATCAACCGTCAATGCAAACGCAAAGCGTCCAGGCGATGATTCAAATGCAGCACCAGTAAAAACAAATGATGGCAACACATCAGGCGGTACAGGTGAAGCAGCAAAAGATATGAATACAGGCAACGTTAATGTGTCAGGTAATAAATCTGCACCGGCAATGAAACCTGCAAAGTAATCCACAGAGATCAGGAGAAATACAATGACAATACTTATTGAAACACTATCTTATAATCAAGCGGGCGTACAATCACGTATCGTTGAAAATGAAAATGGTGAAAAGAGTATGTTCATGGAAGGTATTTTCGTCCAAGGCGGCGTTAAAAATGCTAACCAACGTGTCTATCCAGTTTCTGAAATCTCAAGAGCAGTGGAAAGTGTACAGAAGAAAATTTCTGAAGGCTTTCCAGTTCTTGGAGAATGTGACCACCCGCCAGAGTTAACAGTAAATGTTGACCGTGTATCTCATATGATTGAGAACATGTGGATGGATGGTCCCAACGGCTATGGCAAATTGAAAATTGTTCCTACACCCATGGGTAACATCATTAGAACATTAATCGAATCAGGCGCTACATTAGGTGTCTCATCAAGAGGTTCTGGTGAAGTTGATAACAGTGGAAACGTGAAAAACTTCGAAATTGTCACAGTAGATATCGTAGCGCAACCGAGTGCACCTGAAGCGTACCCGAAAGCGATCTACGAGGGATTGATGAACATGAAAGGCGGTTACCAAGCTTGGAAACTTGCACAACATGCACACAGTGATAAGGCTGCACAACAGCACTTATCAGAACAAATAGTTAAATTCATTCGTGAATTAAAACTTTAACAGGAGAAGCAACAATGGCAAACGAAATCCTTGCTAACCTTCTAGAGTCCGGCGCACTATCCGAAGAGGCTGGTGCTGCTATCACAGAGGCTATGGAAGCAAAACTAAATGAAGCAAGAGAGGAAATTACAGCCGAGTTGCGTGAAGAATTCGCACAGAAATTCGAACACGATAAAGGTGTTATCGTTGAAGCTATGGATAATATGTTGGAAACAGCAATCCGTGCTGAGATGGAAGAATTCAAAACTGATCGCGAATCTCTAATCGCAGAACGAGTTGCGTATAAGAAAGCAATTTCTGAACACGCTAAAATCCTTGAAAAATTCATTACTTCTCAACTTGCAACCGAAGTCAAAGAACTACGTGACGACCGTGTGAAAGTAGCAGAGAACTTAGATAAAACTAAGCAATTCGTTACAAAACAATTAGCACGTGAACTTGCAGAGTTCCATAATGACAAACGTGAATTAGTAGAAACTAAAGTACGTATGGTAGCAGAAGGCAAAGAACTACTTTTGAAAACAAAAGAGTCTTTTGTTAAACGTTCAGCAGAGTTAGTAGAAAGTACAATTTCTAACGCTCTACGTTCAGAATTAACTGCACTTAAAGAGGACATCACAGCAGCCAAAGAAAATGAATTTGGTCGCAAGTTGTTCGAAGCATTTGCAGGTGAATTTATGTCTTCGCAATTAAATGAAGGCACTGAAGTCGCAAAAATGAACGGCAAACTAAACGAATCTGCGCAAAAAGTTGCAGAACTAGAAGAAATGATTGCTGATAAAGAAGCAGCCATTACTGAAGCATCACGCAAGCAGCGTGTAATGGAAGATCGCATGTCTCGTAAAACCGAGATGGACTCTCTATTATCACCACTAGCAGGCGAGAAACGCAGAGTAATGTCTGATTTATTAGAATCAGTAAAAACTTCAAAATTAAAGGCTGCTTTTAAGAAATATCTACCAGCAGTTTTAAATGAAAATGTTACTGCGAGAGCAGAAACAAAAACAACCCTAACTGAAAGCAAAGTTACAGAACATACTGGTGACCGCGAAGTATCTGTTGATACATCCACATCATCACGTGACGATGCTAATATTGTTGTGCTAAAGAAATTAGCAGGACTATAAACACTTATTACAGGAGATAAAAAGATGGAAAATCTTTTTGAAGGTAACAACTGGGATACAACACGTGAAGCACTTCTAGAAGGTCTAGAAGGAACAAAACGCGATGTAATGTCATCAGTTCTAGAAAATACAAAAGTTGCTCTTAACGAGTCAGCAACAGCAGGCGCAACACAGTCAGGTAACATTGCGACACTAAACAAAGTGATCCTACCAGTTATCCGTCGCGTTATGCCAACAGTTATTGCAAACGAAATCATCGGCGTTCAGCCAATGACAGGTCCAGTAGGTCAAATCCACACGCTACGTGTTCGTTATTCAGACACAGCAGCAGGCGTAACAGCAGGTGCGGAAGCTCTATCACCATTTGAGATTGCTAAGAACTACTCAGGTGACGCAAATGGCGCACCAGCAGCAACAGCATCAATGGAAGGTACTGCGGGTAACCGTATGTCAATCCAAGTCCTAAAGCAGACAGTAGAAGCAAAAACACGCAAACTATCAGCACGTTGGACATTCGAAGCGGCACAAGACGCAAACGCAATGCACGGTCTAGACATCGAAGCAGAAATCATGGCAGCACTTGCTATGGAAATCACTGCTGAAATCGACCAAGAAGTTCTAGGTTCACTAGAAAATCTAGCGACACAAGGCGCATCATTTGACATGTCACAGTCATTCACTGGTACACCAACATTCGTAGGTGACAAGCATGCAGTTCTAGCAACGCTAATCAACCAGCAGGCTAACCTAGTAGCACAGCGCACTCGTCGCGGTGCAGCAAACTGGGCAGTTGTTTCACCGTCAGCACTAACAGTGCTACAGTCAGCAACTACATCAGCATTTGCACGTACAACAGAAGGCACATTCGAAGCACCAACAAATACAAAATTCGTTGGTACTCTAAATGGCACAATGCGTATCTATGTAAACACATATGCATCAGACGATGCACCAGTACTTCTAGGCTACAAAGGTCAAGGCGAAATCGATGCAGCAGCATTCTATTGCCCATATGTACCTCTAATGTCATCAGGCGTTGTTGTTGATCCAGCATCATTCGAGCCAGTAGTATCATTCATGACACGCTACGGTTACGTTGAGCTAACAAACACAGCATCATCACTAGGCAACGCAGCAGATTACGTTTCAAAAATCGCTGTATCAAACCTAGCATTCGTATAAGTTTTACTTAAACGACTAAAATAATTAGACCCGGGAGTTCGCTTCCGGGTTTTTTTGTTGTTCGGATCCTATAATATATTCTATAACTGATAAATACAATTATATAAAATATTGTATTGGGAAGTAAAGATGGCAGAACAAATTAAATTTGGTGATAGACTGTTTTTGAGCGGCGAAAGAGTTATTGTACAAGAAGATGCACAAATCAATAGAGATTTAAAAGTTAATAGAGATGTAGTAATTCAAGGTAACCTAGATGTTAACGGAACAGTAACTACGATTGACACAACTGACTTATTCATAGCAGATCCTATTGTAGGTATGAATTATGACCATACCGGTGCCCCTACAGAAGATGTAGGATTTGAAATATTTCGAGGCGATGAAGATAATGTATTTTATGTTTGGGATGAAACATTAGATAGTTGGAGTACCCGAGGTACTGATTTAGTTGTACGAAATTTTCATGCAACCGGTGATACTCTTATCAATGGCACATTACATGTTGATGGACAATCTACATTAGCAAGTGTTAATGTTGAAGATTTAACAAATAATAGAATTACGATAGCAGGCATTGATGGTGAATTAGAAGATGATGCCAATTTTACATTTGACGCAACAACATTTAATATAGGACAAGGCAACTTTACTGTTGATGTCGACTCTGCTGATACGCATATAATTGGTACATTAGATGTTGATAGTCAGAGCACATTTGCAAGTGCTAATGTAGAAGATTTAACAAATAATAGAATTACGATAGCAGGTATTGGTGGCGAATTAGAAGACGATGCCAATTTTACTATGGATGGTATAACATTTGATATAGGCCAAGGTAACTTTACAGTTGATGTCGCAACAGGAGACATGTATACGTCTGGTAACTTTAATGTCAGTGGACAAACAACTATGGCAAGTGCTAATGTAGAAGATTTAACAAATAATAGAATTACTATAGCAGGTATTGCCGGCGAATTAGAAGATGATGCCAACTTTACTATGGATGGTATAACATTTGATATAGGCCAAGGCAACTTTACAGTTGATGTTGTAACAGGAGATACGTATATAGCAGGGCAGTTGACTGCCGAGTCTGCTAATATAAAAGATTTAACAGATAATAGAATCGTTATAGTAGGTGTTGCTGGCGAATTAGAAGATGATGCTAATTTTACATTTGATGGATCAGCATTTGATATAGGTCAAGGCAACTTTAATGTTGAAGTTACTTCCGGCGTTACCTCGATAGCAGGATATACTGATTTCGAAAATACCTCAGCAATAAAACTTCCAGTGGGAACCACTGTACAACGTCCTGGTGAGTCAGGAAGTAACGTGACAGTAACGGCAGGGCAAATAAGATTTAATGAATCTGATACAATATTTGAAGGTTATGATGGAATAGCATGGGGATCACTTGGAGGGGTTAAAGATGTAGACCAAGATACATATATTACTCCAGAAACTGCACCTGGTGCCGACAACGATGAGTTAGATTTTTATACTACCGGCACACACCGTATGCAATTGGGTTCAACTGGCGACTTTAAATACGGCGCTGGATTAAATAAATTAACGGTTGATTATTCTACTGGCAATACAAATATTGCAGGTGACGTAAATATTTCCGGCTCAACTGTTATATCTGGTGATTTAACAGTTTCTGGAACTACTACCACTATTAACACAGAGGAAATTCTACTTGCTGATAATATTATTACATTGAATAGTAATTATACTGGTTCCACGCCAACTGAAAATGCAGGAATTGAAGTTAATAGAGGTTCGTTGTTCAATTCACAGGTTAGATGGAATGAAACTACGGATATATGGGAATTCACAAACGATGGCAATGTTTATAGACCAATACCATACACAACAGATGATTTAAATGAAGGTACCAATAATCTTTATTTCACAACTGCACGTGCTAGACAATCTATTGCGATAGGAACGGACAGTGACGAACTGTCATATGATAATACTACTGGGCTACTAACGTTTAACAGAAAAACGGTGATATTATCAGATAATGCTCCCACTGTAAATGTACGCGACGGTGATATTTGGTATGATACGTTAACAGAAGATAGAGCATATGTATATTCCACAACTATTGAAGCATGGATAGATTTATCTCCTGTAGCACCTCCGATGGATCTACAAATGGTAACTGATGTAGGTTCAGTAACAACAAATTCAATGTCTATTGGTGGCGATTTAGGTGTAGGTATAGCAACGCCTGCAAAGAAGTTGCATGTTGATGGTGAAATTGCTGCAACAGGTGATATAACTGCATTCTATTCTGATGAAAGATTAAAAGATTTTGAAGGTAAAATAGATGATGCATTAGACAAAATAGATAAAATTAATGGATATTACTATAAAGGAAATGATGTAGCGGCTGAATTTGGATATAACACAGATGAAAGACAAGTAGGTGTTAGTGCACAAGAAGTAGAAGCAATACTGCCAGAAGTTGTTAAGACTGCCCCTATTAGTTTAGATGGTGAAACTGATTATAAAACAGTTCAATATGAAAAACTAGTTCCATTATTAATAGAGGCAATCAAAGAGTTAAAATATGAAGTGGAAAAACTGAAAGGTAATTAATTATGCCAATACAGAATAGTGGAAAAATTTCAGTAGCAGATATTGTAGCAGAATTTAGTAGTCGATTGCCAGCCGATATTGCGAATTTGAATAACGTAACTGTAACTGATTTAATAAATGTTATGGGAGACATGATAGGCAAGTCTGCAGGTGACACAACATCACTATCAAGTTTTTACGGACTTTCAAATTACAGAATATTATTAGCAGATAACACATTTGAAGTAATAACGACATATTCTACGATTATACCAGTTGCCTCTATTTTAGCAGGAAGCGTAGATGAATGGAGTGGAAACCTTGATGCATTGACATTGATATCAGTGCAGTCTCCTATTAACGGAACAGTTGTATTGAATGGATCTAATGTAGAATTCACATCTACTAGTGGTGGTCTAGGTATTGATGCAGCAGGATTTTCATACACTGTTCGTAATAGTTCTAATATAAACGAGACTGGAACAGTTAGTATGACAGTTCTTGCAATACCTCCAATCATTACAATATCTGATACGTTAAGTGTGCGCCAAGGTGAAACATTACTAACATCAGCATCTAATTTATCTAATAATGATATAGATGGACAGGGACGTACATTAACTGTTACTGCAGTTAGTAATCCAGTTGGCGGTACAGTATCACTATCTTCAGGAACAATAGAATTTAATTCCACCGGACTGTCAGGTCAGCCTGCTAGTTTTGATTATACTGTGACTAATGGAACAGAAACAGCAAATGGAAAAGCATATATAAATATTACTCCACTTCCTGAAAAGCCATCTTTCTTGTATTGGGATGCCGCCGCAGCATTAGCAGCAACCCAAGTTATAAGTCCCCCTTCACAAGCAGATGTTTTCAATTCATGGGACAGATTTGACGGATCTGGATATTATCCAGGTGGAACAACACCGGGCGGACAAGCAGCAGATTGGACATTAGCACAGAATCCAACAAGAATTGTTCAGCCTACAAATACTTCGCTCGGCGGCGGATTTGTTTCACCTGACAAATATAATGATTATGTATTTTCCGCAAATGTCAGATCAGATGCAGCCGGTGATAATGATACCATTGGTTTGATTGCAGCATTTACCAGAGATGGTTCAACAAATAAAACATTAGTCGCTGCAAGAACTAAAGGCGGACAGAACCCTAGTAATCATTGGGGGGTTTTCTATACTGAAAATGGACCATGGGATCCGACATGGATGATAGCATCTAGTGATATGACTGCCGGTTCAACTTCCAGCTCATGGTCTCCAGACTATACTAGAATTAAAATCCAGCGTCAAGGTGATATTATTACATTTTATACCACAAATTGGAACGATGTTGACAACTTTCAAATTTCTTCTGAAATAGTTGTAGATTTATCAAGTGATGCTAGACTTGCATCATTTATGGGAGAATCTCCTTATGGTTATTATAGTCACTCACAGGGAGGTTCAACATATTTTGATGTAGAATTTAATGGTGGTCTAGACGGAGAAACTATTTTAGATGCAGAAACTCCTGCAGTATATTTATGGAATGGGGCAGGCTGGGATTTATCCACTGGTCCAGATGCGGTAACTATACAAGATAGTATTGGATATATAAGAAAAGTTGATAATCCTGCAACCGGTGGTAGATTTATCGTTAACGAAACTGATGTACAGTATCTAGGATTACTTACTAACATGACAAACTTAGATAGTAGTAAAATTTTGAATGAAACGCAAAATATAGTAATCAATACATCTACAAGTTCAGTGGGCGCAGGTAATAATGTAAGAATTGTTGGATTATATCAAACTGGAATTGAAGAAACAAATTTAATGACTGGTAAACCTGAATTATTAACAGGTGGTACTTGGGACAGTGGTTCAAAAAATCATACACTATCAGACAATCAATATTTTACGAACAACAATATTGATATTAATACACTTCAACTTGTTGACGGCGTTGTTGTGTTTGATGATGGCGTTGTTGGTAAAATAACAAATATCAATAATGGTTCTATTAGTTATGAACCTTCTAATGATTTTAATCTATGGGATGAAGAATTATAACAATGACAAATCAAGATAAATAACAATAGAAATTCAGTATGCATGAGGATATCATAAACAATTACTCATTGTTAAAAAACTTTTTTAGTGTTGAACACAATGATATTTTTTTATTATCTTCGTTTTCGTTTACCCAATCTGGAAATCTTTCGAATAGTTTTTTCCATTGAACTAATTGATTATGCATCTCAAAAACACGCATAGCATATTCACTACTATTAGATATCGATGTAAAAGTGGAGATTGATTTTAGTTGCTCCTTACAATTATGCAAGGCTGATATATCTTTATCAATTGCTAAAATTATATTTTCAAAATCTGAACTATTAGAAAATTTTTTAATTAAGAATTTGTGATGTTCTTTTTTAGATTTACCATCATATAGAAACATTATCTCTTGTAAATCATAATATAATGCTTTTACTGGATTTATAGTATCTCTGTAACGTTCTATAACTTCTGGTATGATAAATGATTTATCTAATGTACTTAAATTTTCAAGCGCACTAATTGCTAGAATATTTATTTTTTGTCTTTGTGAAGTAATATTTTTTTTAAATACACTTCTAATTTTTTTAACAACAATATCAACTATGTTTTTTTCATCTACTGTCATGTCAGATTTTAGAAATTCTATATGTCCAGGAGTTGAATTATTAATAGTCACACGTAATGAATCAGATACATAACCGTTTTTAAGATATGATCTGCATTCTTTAAGAAATTTTTGTTTTTTAAAATCAATGATTTTCAATAATTTTCTCAACTAATTAGTTGTTTCACATATATTTATAGAGAATTTATGATTGATTTAAGTATATTTAATTTCTTTTTCTTAAAAAGGGTTCTATGTGCACCTGGATGTAAGGGTCTGGGGAAATAATCTGAATTTATCCAAGCATACCCACCACTTTCATCGTTTATCGCAGGGACAAATTCTTTATCTATTATGACTACAAAAGTGTAGTAACTGAATGTTTTGTCTCTCGCATGATATTGATCTAATGGGTAAACTTTTGTAACGCATTTTTCCACATCAATTCCAATTTCTTCTTCTAATTCTCGCAGAAGTCCTTGTGAAACATTTTCATTATCTTCAATTTTTCCACCCCAAAAGGCCCAGTTTCTTGAATATGAACTTTTAAGAGATCTATTCTGTAATAAAATTCTTTGCGTATCTTTTGCTACAATGCAAGCACCTGCTGCCTTAATCATCTTCATTGTCATTTAATAATTCTAGTCTCCAGTAACCCCCTTCATACAATCCTTGAAACGTATCTACCCATTCATTGTTTATAAGTTTGAATTGTTGTGATGTGAACACGTTTGTTACATAATGGATATCAGATGTTTCACTTGCATCCATGCTTACGACCCAATTATTGCCATTATATTCAATTATATCATTTGTGGATATATCGATTCCCCATTGTGATAATGCTGATTCTGTATTCAAGCATAAGTAACGTTGGCCTAAATTAGCAAATGGTAAGCCATCAAATCCTGGACTAGTTTTTGATGGATCGATTACTCTATCTATTGGATTTATTGTATTTCCAGGCAAGGTATCTACGTCAATTTGCAATGATAGAACAGTTGGATCACTGGTTGCTGATAGAATTCCTATAATATCTTCATCTATATTTTCTAACATACCATGATACTTCAGCCGCATACGTGATATGCCATCATTAAATAATCCATATTTGGAGATTACTTTTTCCCAACTATTAGTATCATCTTTGTAGTTTCCATTTTCTAATAATTGTACTGTCACGTTGCCACTATTATTTGTGACTTGTATGGCATTGTTTCCTGGCGTTACGACAACACTAGTTTGTGCCTGTAAATCAGCAAAGAATTCAAATGCGTTTGGATCGTAATCCAATGTATCGATTTCATTATATTCATAAATATTATGGATGATATTTCTAATAACATTTTGTCTAGTAACAAGCGCAGGTGGATTAATCCAAATTGGTATTTGAAAGAATAAACTAGCAATATCAATTTGATCCTCTATGCCTGATGGAATCGATCTACTGGTCCATTGAATATCAGTAAGTTCTACAGTAGTAATTGTAGTCCAGTCAACGGGATTGTCATTTTGTTGGATCTCCAGTGCTGGATTAAATAGAACTAATATTTGTTCAAGTAGTTGTAATTTCTGATCTGTATTTGATGTCCATATATCAACTTGCATATTTAATAGATATGGAACTGGCATTAATCTGCCTACGCTGTATCTATTTCCCTGTTCATCATTATAGGAACTACTTACAGGATCCCATTGTCTTTCATTTACCTTAACAGTGTCACTAAAAAATGGCTCTTGTAATCTTTGTCTGTCGGGTTGCAAACTTTGGATATATGAAGAAATAAATGGTGCAGAATTTACGATATTTTCACTATTGCCCTTCATGATAGTTGCAGCCATACGCGATACATCGCCATACCGACTTGGCACCTTGATATAGTAATCACTTGTCCCGTCATTTAATTTTTTGCCAGTTTTGACATTAAAGCCACTGAATATACGAATAAACTGAAGCAAGTAGCGTCTTACTTGTTCATCATAAAAGTGTAGTTGTCTTAAATCTGCCATTTTTAATCCAATCCATATTGTAATTTGTGATTTACAGTGAATAATTTTGTCATACTATTTTTCTTAGTCTATTCTGGGTTTAATTGCTTTAGACAAATTAACACGTGATTTGATCTCTGTGCCATCATCTAATGTAACTATTCCATCATTATTAATAAATTTATGATGTAGATAGTTTCCAACTTGCCAAGAACCATCGTCGTCTTCTATTTTGTACCATTTATTATCCCTGTACTGAAATAATCTCTGTGGTGAATAATCTGTTCTTAGAAAAAATGCGTTATCATCTGGATATTGTGGAAAAGATATTCCTGTATCAACAGTTGAAAAATCTACATCGCTAGGATGTGCCGAGCCTTCTACTGCATATTCCAAATTGTTCTTTCTATAATCATAATATTTACCAGGAACATTTTCTTGAGCCTCTTGAATTATAGCTTCATTGATGTTAAGCTCTTTATTGTACGTTGATAATAAGTTTTTTAGATCATTTACTTCTTCGCCAGTTCCGAATATATCAGAGTACTCTTGTGTGTCCTGTAATTGTTTACAGCGAATACGCCAAATGTGTGGCCACCAACCTGGATCAAATCCCTCAGATGATTTTGATCCTTCTTGGACTACCCAATATTGATTTACTGCATCTGCTTCTTCATCAAGTAATAAATCTTCCCGCATATGCGGAAGTTCTATGACATCGCCTGTCATTAATTTACGCCCTATACGTTCTACCATGTCATTGATATGTACTTGGAATATACTTTGGTCAGTTCCTAAGAACATACCAAATTGTGATAAATCAAAATCTTGGTCGCTAACTGTATATGTGCCTCGTAATTCGAATATTGTAGTTTCATATTTTCTATCACGATTTTCCATAAACAGCAGATCCTGTATAGGAGGATTTGCTGGATCATAGTTTGGATCAGTTTCATCTACTGATCCTACATATTTGTGCACAAGTAATGCTGTACCGCCATGTTCAAAATGTGCTTTCACCATTTTGTCAATGAACTTATAGTCATTACCTTTGCGTGGGTTCCATAAACTTAATCTTGGCATCATTTTTTCCTTGACTTCTAATTGTATTTATCATATAGTAGTACTAACACATGGAGAATTTAATGATATATGATGGAACACTACTAATACGAAACGTAATCAACCCTACGACTATTGTGCAATTTAAGATGTGGGCTACTAATCCAGAGCGTTATCATCGTGGCAATGGAATCGATGGTATATATTATAGCGAGCATGATGGCGAGCGAGAGTACGATGTGTGGTGGACAACCCAACCGCCTAGAGAAATGTGGGAACCAGTTGTTTGGCAATTATATGATTCGATAACCCGAATGTTTAATAACAAAGAATGGGATATACATGCAGTTGATTGTATTTCAACTCGCCCATCATCAAATAAAATATATGCCCATATTGATACTCCATATCGTTTTGCTGAATTCGCTGAAAGTAATGAAACTCTTGGTGTACAAATTATTATTCCACTAGACAAATTCACGTTAGAGAATGGAGGGACTTCTTATCTGCCTGGTTCTAGTCTAGAGAGAATAAATTATAAAGATATAGAAGAAAATCGAGAACATTATAATCAGAGATTAATAAATGAAGGACAACAATTACTTGCAAATCCAGGAGACGTATTGATGTACGATGGCAGAACTTTACACAGTACCATGCCCAACAACTCAACTGAATTTCGTAGTGCATTACTAATAAATGTACTCAAGTCTGATATTATTCCAAGAGTAAAAGAACTCGACTGTAATACTGATTTTGTTAAAAATTAATAAAAAACTTGACAAATCATTATAAAAGTATATACTAATATTAAATAGGGTTAAGGAGTGATTCGAAATGGTAGCAACTTTAAAACGTAAGAAATCTAAGCCTACAAGAACGCCCAAGTTTGTAGATGAAAAATATACTGGACCAGAACCAGAGTGGCTGTATGCAGAAGACATGACAGCAGAACAATATTATAAGGAGCGATGCCGGACTGCTTTTTATTATAACTATTTCTTTACACCTAAAGACGGAAAGCCTTGGATAATTGATTGGATGAAGCGTAACGAATATACAAAAGAACAAATTTCCGCTATTAAAAATCTGGGCGATAATTGGATTCCAATGACAGTGTGTTCATATGCAAGGGCACTAGTAAAAGGTATGCCCATAAATCATGATGGTATTTCTGATTATCTTGCAACATTACCAGGTGTGGGCAGTAACGTAATGCGTGATGCAGATATTTATGTTAAGGAAAAACTAGAATTACTTATTGAAAAAGGTATGCAAGTCAATATTGAAAAGCAAGAAGTAGCAAAAGCAAAAGATATTCCACGCCCATCAATACAGCAATTATTGCGTGACAAATCGGCTCAAATGTCAGAAGAAATTGATAAATTTGTAGATTATTTTGATTACAAATCTTCCACACTTAAACAGTTTGATCCACTTAAAATACTAAGAAAAGCAGAAGCAAAAGGCAATCATGCTAAAGTAATCAAGTCATTTTATGAAGCAGAATATGAAGAATATGATGAACTTCTTAATCCTCCGAAACGTATGAATGAAGCAAAAAAAGAAGATTACGAACAACTTAAAGAAGGATTCAAGCATCTTAAAAAAGATCAAATAAAAAACGTGTGGTCAATGTATCGTAATATTTTAGATGCGTGTGATATGATCATTCAGGAAAGTAAAGTAAATCGTGTTCCTCGTAAAGCCAAACCACAGAATAAAGAAAAGATCGTATCTAAGGTGAAGTATTGCAAGCAAGATACTTCAACTAAGAGTGTGAGCCAGAAACCATTGGATTGTTTAGATGCACAGGCAATCATGGTATATAATACAAAGACACGTAAGTTGGGTATGTATTATCCTGCAGATAAAAACTCATTGTCATTTAAAGGAACAACACTTATTAACTTTGATGAAAAAAAGAGTGTTCAAAAAACTATGCGAAAATCAACAGAACAGGTATCTATGTTCAAAAAGGTTGCAAAGCGATCACTACAGAAAGAGTTTAGTGCAGTTAAGAGTGTTGAGACAAAAATGAATGGACGATTTAATGAACAAACGGTGATACTACGGATTTTTTAGTTTCTGATAAATACTGTATATCGGAGATAAATTATGCCTGTAACCAGAAACAAAATTAAGAATGATGTGATTAAACAAATCAGACTATTGCTTGGCGATGGAATGATTGATATAGAATTGGATCCAGAGCATTATGATGTTGCATTGGATATTGCCCTTTCTAAAATAAGACAACGCTCGGAAAATGCAGTTGAAGAAGATTTTTACGCATTAGAATTAAAAGAAGATGTAGCGGAGTATACGCTACCGGAAGAAATCACAGAAGTAAAGCAAATATGGAACCGTTCGTTCGGCAATGGAGTTTCTGGTGGTGTTGACATGGATCCTTTTGAATTAGCATATGCAAATTCATATTTCTTTCTTAATAACCATATTGGTGGGGTTGCAACATTTGATTTCTTTACTCAGTATCGTGAAACTTTAAATAAAGTAGCAGCAACTGATATTATGTATATTTGGAATCCAGTTACAAAAAAATTAAAACTATTAAGAAAAATGAGAGCCGATGCATTAGTTCTTATTCACGTACATGTTGAACGTAACGACGAACAATTATTGGTTGATCCATATTTAAAATCTTGGCTGAGAGACTATGCACTTGCATACTGTAAACGTATGTTAGGCGAAGCACGTGGTAAATTTTCATCATTGCCTGGCGCACAAGGTGGGGTAACGTTGAATGGTGCAGAAATGAAAGCAGAGGCAGATGTTCTAATTGATAAACTTGAATTAGAACTTGCAACTTATGTAGACGGATCAGCACCACTTGGATTCATAATTGGATAACTGCTACATTTTAGCGCATTGTAAAATCAGTATTTTAGCACTATATTAAGATAAGTAATAGTATGGAATACAAAATGGAACATTATATCCCAAAGACATTCGGTGACAGAGTGGCATTGTTTATTACAATGATGCTAAGATGGTCTGCTGATACGTTCTTTTCAAAAAGATATGGACACCGTGCAGTTATATTAGAAACAGTTGCAGGTGTACCAGGAATGGTCGCAGGAATGTGGAGTCACTTACGATCATTACGCAAGATGGAACCCGACGATAGAGGTTGGATAAAAACTTTATTAGAGGAAGCAGAGAATGAACGTATGCATCTTATGATATTCATTGAGATTGCAAAGCCTAATTGGTTTGAACGATTTATTATTCTTGCAGCACAGTTTGTATTTTGGCATTTTTATTTTGTTCTGTATGTTGTATTTCCTAAAATAGCACATCGTATGGTAGGTTATTTTGAAGAACAAGCGGTGGTGAGTTATACTCAATACCTAGCGGAAATTGACAACGGAACCATTGATAATATTAATGCGCCCAAGATTGCGATTGATTATTACAATCTTTCTCCAGATGCTAAATTGCGTGATGTAGTTATTGCAGTTAGAAATGATGAACGTGGCCATAGTGAAGTAAATCACGATATGGCAAATATACTAATATATGAAAAGTAGAACATGTTAGCGATATCTACAATATAACGTGATAAATAAATTTGTTATGACATTAGATGAACTTAAAAAACTGAATGAAGTGTTTTTTGCAGTCAAGGGACACTTATTTCCAGGATCATACTCTACAAACGAGATGCGTAGTGTATACGAGTCGTATATTAGACGTTTATGGGGAAACCATGAACGAATGGTAAATTCAAATGATGATTTTGAAAAGGTGTGGAATAATCGCACATCATGGTTATACCCAATATCTGAGATTGATGATGATGATGATGATATTTTATATGTAGCACATTTAGGTTACGATTAGACTTGACAATATATTAATACAATGTTATATTACTCTATATAAAGAATCATAGAGGAATATAGTATGGGTAATCATAAACTATTAGTTATTGGTCACGGCAGACATGGAAAAGATACCGTGTGTGAATTTTTACGCGATGATTATGGTTATTCTTTTGAAAGCAGTTCACAGTTTTGCTCGAAACTATTCATTTATGATAACCTAAAAGATAAGTACGGATACACGTGCGAAGAAGATTGTTACGCAGATCGTCATAATCATCGTGAAGAATGGTATAATGCTATATGTGATTACAATATTCCTGATGCTGCCACACTCGGTAGAGAAATGTTTGATTCATATGACATATATTGTGGATTAAGAAACAAACGTGAGTTCTTTGCTATGAAAAATACTGGTGTATTTGATTATGCGATTTGGGTTGATAGAAGTATGTATTTGCCACCTGAGTCTAAAGACTCTATGAGTCTTGAACAATGGATGGCAGATTACACTATTGATAATAATGGTGATTTATCAGAATTAAAATTTAACTTAGACCAATTAATGCGCTATATAGCATAGTTATAAAACAATTGTCTATGTAGTTAATTCAAAAATACGCATTTTTCTGTATATTTAATAAATACTCTTAGCAAACAAATATATGTTTTTATAAGGAGAAACAGAATGGCGACATTAGTATCCCCAGGTGTATCAGTGATGGTTACGGACGAATCTCAGTACGTATCTGCAACACAGGGTACCCTACCGCTAGTTGTAGTAGCAACAGCATCAAACAAAACAGACGGTTCAGGAACAGCATTAGCAGCAGGCACAATTCCAGCAAATTCTGGCGTTGCATATCTAGTTTCTTCACAACGTGAATTAGTAGAAACTTTTGGAGAACCAAAGTTTTATGAAGTAGGCGGTTCAGTAGTACAGGGTTCTGAAACAAGTGAATATGGACTACTAGCAGCATATCAATATCTAGGCGTTTCAAATAATGCTTATATTATTCGTGCAGATATTGATCTAGCAGAATTAGAAGCAAGCACCGAAGAACCAGCTGGTGTTTTAGTAAATGGCACATATTGGCATGAAGCAACTGCTTCAGATTATGGACTATTTGAATATAATGGCACATCTTGGGTTGCAATCACACCATCAGTATTAATGGATGAACCAGGCACAGGTAATCTTGAACCGATGAATTCATCTGGTTATGCAGCTCCGGTGAATACATTTGGTTCTGCAGGTGATTTTGCAGTTGTTACGTCAACAATAAAAATGACCTATTGGAAGAAAATTTCAACTAGTTGGGTTCTACTAGGTGATATTGGTTCGCCAAATTTCTCATTCGCAAACTTTGCACCAGCAAGTGCAATCACAGGTGATGTTTATGTTCGCTTAACAAAACAAGGCGGCGGATTAGATATCAAACTTGCAAATTATAATTCAGTATCGGGTGCATTCCAAGCATTACAAGTTTCAACATACGCTAACGATGATATTGCAATGAATAATTCATTGATAACTCTTGGTGCCGTATACGCTAGACGCGATGAAACAAAAGGTGTGTTAGAATTACGTAGACATACTGGTGGAACTACAACTTCAATTCAAAGTGAAATTTCTATAGCAGATACTACATCCATAACTTCATCATTTACTGTTTCAGTGGATGGCAATGTAACGGCCTTTACTTTCACAACCGCATCAATCGATACTGTGATTACATCAATGCAGAATAACTCTGACTTGAATAATAATAATGTAAAGATTGAAAAAGTTGGCACAAATAAAATTAGACTCATCAAAACTGATGGTAAAATGCTAACATTGTCATTCTCTGCAGGTGCAAACGATATGGGATTCACTTCAGCGAGTACATTTATAGCAACAGTATGGGAAGACCTTTCATATGAATCAAGTACACTAGCGCCAAAAGGCGATATCGCTCCAGATACATTATGGTACAATGCTGATTTAAAAATGGAATTACTACGTGTTGAATATGTGGGTGGCGAACAGCAATGGGTAAAATATGCTTGGTCAGAAGACAATGATGGTATATATGCTAATGAACTACAATTACGTTCAATGCGTCCAATCGCACGTAAAGATGGATCATCTGCGCTGATTGCTGGTGATATTTGGGTAGATACAGATGCAGCAAATTATCCAGTAATGTGGCGCTATAGTGGGTCAGAATGGGTAAAACTAGATAATGCTGATCAGTCGTCATCCAATGGTATGATTTTCGGTCACTACTCAGCGGACGCACCGTATGATACACTGGGCAATGAAAGTGCGCGTGACGTACATGAAAATACACCAAATGCAGAACTACTTCCAGAAAATATCTTAATGGTTAACATGGATTATACAACATACAATGTCAAACAATATGTAGATGGAAAATGGGAATGGGTATCAGGCGTAAATCTAGATGGTTCAGGCAAATTTGGTTCATCGGCACAGCGTCATATGGTTTCTGAAGCAATGTCAGCAGCACTAGTAGCAAACGAAGGTATTCGTGCAGAAGCAGTATACTTCAATTTGATTGCCGCACCAGGTTATCCAGAACTAACAGATGAAATGGTTGGTCTAAACAAAGACAAAAAAGAAATAGCATTTGTTATCGGTGATACTCCAATGACATTAAAGGGTACTGCAACAGATATTAAAGCCTGGGCAGATAATAATACAGTAACAGATGCATATGCAGGTGTTTATTATCCACATGGTTTAACCACTGATCTATCTGGCAATGAAGTTGTTATGCCAGCATCAGCAATTGCATTGCGTACTATAGCTTTTTCAGATCAAGTATCTTTCCCTTGGTTTGCTCCAGCAGGTTTAACACGTGGTGTTGTTACTAATGCATCACAAGTTGGATATGTAAATGATGAAAATGAATTTGTTCGGGTTCGTCTTACAGAAGGCCAGCGTGATGTAATGTATGCAAACCGTATGAATCCAATCGCAGATATGCCTGGCACAGGCTTAGTTGTATATGGTCAAAAGACGCAGCAATCATTTGCATCTGCACTTGATCGTATCAACGTAGCAAGACTAGTTAATCACATGCGTTATAGTTTAGATCAACTATCAAGAGGCTTCTTGTTTGAACAAAATGATAAAATCACACGTGACAACATGCGAGATGCGGTTGAGCGTTTTTGTGGCGGTCTAGTTACTAATCGAGGGCTATATGACTTCCTAGTAGTTTGTGATGAATCAAACAATACACCGGCACGTATCGATAGAAATGAATTATGGGTAGATATTGCAATTCAGCCAGTCAAATCAGTTGAATTTATCTATATTCCTCTACGTATTCGTAATACTGGTGAAGAATTATAATATAGTATTAAAAACAATAACTTTAAGAGACCCGGCAGTAATGTCGGGTTTTTTATTAACTACAACTTTAATTTTACTAAATACTGATAAATACTTGTATAACGCAAAACTATATCAGGAGATATTATTATGGCAAGAACATTACAAAATTTCGGTGTTCCAACCGACAGTGGCGCATCAACAGGTACAGGTATTCTACAGCCTAAATTAAACTATCGTTTTAGAGTACAAGTTGCAGGTTTTGGTGGCCTATCAGAGAATACAACAGACTTCACAAGACAAGTTATGAATGTAACCCGTCCCAAAGTCTCACACGAGTCTATTCCAATTGATTCATACAACTCTCGTATGTACATGATGGGAAAGCACACTTGGGAACCAATCACAATCACACTACGTGATGATGTTGCTAACTCACTAACTAAATTAGTTGGCCGTCAAGTACAATCACAACTAGATCACAGAAATCAAACTGGTCCACTTGCAGGAACAAACTACAAATTTTCGACACTTATTGAAACACTAAATGGCAATGATGGTAATCCAATTGAGCAGTGGCAACTAGAAGGTTGTTTCCTAACAAACACAGATTATTCACAAAGTGATTACTCAGTGTCAGATGCAGTTACAATCAATTTGACACTTCAATATGATAACGCTATTTTAACTGATACCGATTTGATGCCATCCCCTGGCTTCACTAATGATTCAAGTTTAACTGGATAATAGGTAATATAAAATGGCGAACAAGTCTCTACAAAATGAGAGAACTGACAAAACAATATTAGCTGGTAGCAATCAAGCAACTAACAAATATGGATTTGCAGGAAATTCTCAATCTGCAATTACTGCTGCTCCAAAAATGGGTGACATGTGGTTTGTAGAATTTATAGATACTATAACTGGTTTATCATCTGGTATGTCATCATTTGCCAAAACAGTTTCGCCAATAACTATTTCAACTGAAACAGTAACGGTTGACAAATATGGCAAAAAAGTACACTTGCCCGTTTACGTTAATTTTCCTGAAGTTTCCATCAGTCTTTATGATAAGACTGATGGAAGTGGATTTACAGTTGCGAATGAACTTTACAGTAACTTTTTCAAAAATGCCAATCTTGGCACAGAAGCGGGTGTTTTGGATAGTACGATTAGAGATAGAACCTCTGGTCGTGTTCTCCCATCGAATGCCGAAGACACCGGATATTACAGAAGTTTTAAAAAAATAGTTATATATCATTTCTTTGGATCATTCGGACAAGGAATAGATAGAGATCCAAGAGGAAGAGAACAATTAGCGCAAGTTGATACTACCTCAAATGGTTCTATTCAAAAAATAGAAATAATAAATCCTCTTTTAACCAATATTACATTTAGTGGCAGTGATTATGCAGATTCATCATTGCGAACGATTGATCTTCAATTGCAACCTGAGAATATTATATTTGGAATACCACAAAATAATGTTGTTGTTCCAGACTGGATGAAACAAGGACTAGAATTTATTTTAGAAGATTTAGATCCAAGTAACAGTGTGGACAATGCATTAAAACTTCTTTCTAACATTAGAACTAATGAAAAATTAAACTCGATGATTTCTGGATTAGCAGATGGTAAAAACTTAGGACAGATCGATAATGATCTTAATGGACTAGATCAAATCGCTGAAAATAATGAAGTTTTTGGTGTTTCTTCTGATACCAACGCAAGAGAACAATTAAGTAGACTTAAAAAATTAAGTGGTACTTTAAAATATGTAAAATCAAATCAAAATGCAACACCAGAAGAAAAAGCAGAAGCAGAAAAGCTATTTGCTGATGAGATTGCATCGGCTATACCTATGCCAGCATCTTCATTGAAGCAGTATGATGATTTCGGTGAGATGCAAAATTCTTTAAATAGTAGGAATAGATTTCCTGATAATCCGTACTCTAGTGATATATTGTATCCCAATGTTGCTGGTTTTCCAGATGCAAGACTTGCGAATGGCGGCACTGATAGATTCACTGGCATCGATCTAGCAAATTTAATATCAAACGAATTGGTAACGTCGTTTTTAAATGGAAGATCAATTAACTTAGATAACATAACATCGCCGATTGCACAGGGAATACTGGGCGGTAATACTGGAATTGGTAGAATACAAACTGCACTAGAAACTTCCCAAAGTAAATTCGGTGTCGGTGGTGATTTTGTAAGAGATGCATTATTAAAATCTACTAGGCTTGGAAATAATACAACAGGACCACGTACTACTGTTGTATCAACCGCGCCGACATTTTCTACGCCAAGTTCAGATTTCTCAGATAAAGATTTGCGTGCACCTGGAATTCAATTTGATTCTAAGTCTCGTTCAGCCACTCAAAATAATATAACAAATTTAAGAAATAAAACAGGAGGCATTAGATGAATATTGATGTTCTTGTTGCTAAACTTGTAAAAAAAGGATTTTCGGTTGAACGTGCTAAAGTTTTTGCCAATCAAATATTAACAACCGCCAAACAATATGGAGTTGATGCTTCGTATCTAGTTGATCAAGTATCAACTGATTTTAAACTCAATGATCTAGGATCATTCATTATTAATAACGCTTTGCGATATGGGTATGTTACTGGTAAAATGTCAGAAAAAAAACCGAATAAATATATTGCAAGAGCGATTATTAAATGACTAAATTTCATCAAGGTAAGTATCCGATTAAAAACGCCCAGAAATATGCTGGCGGAAAGACTCCTACTTTTAGAAGTAGTTGGGAACATACATTTATGAATTTTTGTGATGAAAATCCAAACATTGTTGCTTGGGCCAGTGAACCTGTAAAAATAACATATCAGAACCCACTCACCGGAAAAGTAACAGGATATGTTCCTGATTTTGTTATAACTTATATAGATGCCAGCGGTAAAAAGCATGCTGAACTTATAGAAATAAAACCATCATCCCAAACAAAACTAGAGTTTGCAAAGGGTAGAGGCGACCAAACACAAGTTGCAATAAATTATGCAAAATGGGAAGCTGCAACATCCTGGGCTAAAAAAAGAGGTATGAAGTTTAGAGTATTGAATGAAGGTGACATATATCAAAACACCAAGAAACCTAAAGCACGTAAACCTAAAAAGAAATAATAGGATAATAAAATGACAAAAAAGTTAGAAGAAACATTTAACTTGGCGCCACAGGTAGAAGAAGAATCGACTACCAGTGTGATTGAATCTGAGACAGCAATTGAACAATCCACTGAACTTACTGCTATGCTGAATTCTGCGATTGAAACAACTGATAAGATTGATGCAGCACTTCCGATGGTACAAGATTTAAATCAACACGATAGAGAAATGGACGAAATTCATATAAAAGCACTTAACGCATTTGAAGAGTTGTTTCAGTTGGGCATGAATGTTGAAGTACACGCAGGCGCTAAACTTATGGAAACTGCAAACTCTATGTTGAAGACTGCGATGGAAGCAAAAGATAGTAAAGTTGATAGAAAATTAAAGATGATCAATCTACAGATGCAGAAAGCAAAACTTGAGCACCAAATTGATAAACAAGAGAAAAAGTCAGATGTTAACGAAATCGACGGTTCCGGATCAGTTGTTATAGATAGAAATGAATTATTAAGAAGAATATCAAATGTTAAAGATTCTTCAAATGTTGATAAATAAGAGTATAAATTGGAGAGACCAATGAAAAGTTTTAGAGAATATTTAACAGAGTCTACAAGGGAATGTTGTTTAACCTTGAGATTTGCAGCAGAATTGAATGAAGAAGATGTCAATCGTATTGAACGTTTTCTGGGTAAGTATGACTTGATTTCTATATCGCGTACATCAACTACACCTATTACCAAAAATCCATTGTTCTTTTCTGATGGTGTAAACAACACAAAAGTTTCAAAGATAGAAATTAAAACTGGGTATCCTGTATCTGCAGATATCTTACGAGTTCAGTTATCAGACCTATTGGAAATGAATATTTCACATATCGCTGTTCATCCCGAAGGATGGGAACCAATCGAAGAAGTTGAAGAAGATGGTGATAAAAAAGCATTGCTAGATACTCCAGAATATGGCGATGAATCTGATAATGGCGAAAATTACGGTAGAAAATTTATTGATAATTTCTTAAACTCTCTTAGTAAAAGAGATGAAGTAACCGTCGAGAATGAACTAAGTATTGATCCTAAAAAAGATGCAGCACCAGATCAAATGAACACAGATGAAAAATCAAGTGAATCTGTTATATCAGGAGATGAAGAATGAGCAAACATTATAACTTAACAGTAACTGATAATAACGGCAAAGCTGTTACTACAACAAATGTAAGTACTGAGCATCCTGAAGAGCTAATGCGAATGCTAACACTTGCTGGTAAAACAGTTGAAATTACACCAGTTGGATGTGGATGCGGATGCGATGGTCCTTGTGGATGCGATGATGATATTAAAGCATTAAATGCAGAAGCAGAATATAGAGCGACACCTGCAAATGATGAACTTGATTTAGATGATTTTTCTAAAAAGACTGCTAATTCTATTTCTAGACAAAAGAAATCTATTCAGCCAAGCAATGGTGATAATCCACTTGAGTATTCGGTAAATGAAGACGAAATATATGAAGCATTAATGGCTGACTTTGAATTAAACAAAGATGGTTCTATCTGATATACGACAAATCATACGTATGATAATTAAAATGTATCTTTTTTATGATTATGAAAACGATAAATATTTATGAAGAGCCTTTTTAAAATAAAAAATGGCTATTTAAATGATAGTTTGGAGAATATAGAATGGCAACGTATAGAGGTTTAAGAGTACCACTTACAATGATCACGCAAATGAAAAATGTTGTAGTAAAAAAATCAGTTGACTTAACATCTTATTTAGATCGCGGTAGTGTAGCAGATGCAGTGACCGATGTCGCCGATGCGGGTACAGGATGGCGCAAGAATGAAAATGGCGGTGGACAATCTGCAGTTGGAAAAAGCATTGGAATGGGTTCTATAACTGATAATCAAATAATTGCAGACCATGATTTTGGCGATATCAAAGTTGCGGTTAGTACAAGTAATACTAAATCTTGGACACAACGCCGTAGCGAAAATCGTACAATTGCAAGAGCCCGAGGCGGTAATTCATAAAGTAAAAATAAACATTGGAGATTATATATGCCAGCATATAGAGTTAAATTACGCCGAGGTACAACTGTTGAGCATAAAACATTTGTTGGTGCAGAAGGTGAAATAACAGTAGATACTGATCTTAAAAGATTGGTAGTACACGATGGAGTGACGCCAGGAGGACATTACATTGCTGCACATAGCGATATAAAAACCGATGTAAATCAGTTCACCGATAATGATGAAAAGCTTGGTGGTCATACATTTGTGAAACAAGGAACAACAATTGATACTACAGTACCAGCGCCTGTTGTTAACTATGCAGTACAAGTTGCTCCCGGCAGAGGATACAGAAGAACTGCAATAACAAGTGCTCCTACATTTTTCTTAAAGAATGTAACAGCCGGAGAAACTGAGTTCACTTCAAATCCTATAGTATATATGACTCCCGGAACAGTATATATATTTGATGTAAGTGAAGAGTCAAACGCTGGACATACATTTAGATTTACTGACAATTCTGGCCAGACATCATTCACTTCAGGAGTTGTTGCTACCGGAACACCGGGAAGTACTGATGCAAAAGTAACAATTACATATCCTACTCCTGCTAAATTTCCATTGTGGTATTATTGTCAGACACATGGATTAAGCATGGGACAAAGAATTTTGCCATCTGGAAGAAATATAGAGTTATAATGAAATTGAATATTTTATTATACAAATTATATTGTATAAATTGAACTGCGAGTAATTACTCGCAGTTTTTTTCGTTTGTCATAACTGATAAATAATAGGAAGTAATTAGTAATTTATAACACTTATAGTGTTAATCATAATATAAAAGAATCATTGGAGATACAAATAATGGCATATACAGTTCAGTTTAGACGTGGTACTACTGCAGAACATTCAACTTTCACTGGCGAAAAAGGGGAAGTTACATTTAATACTACAGCCAATAGACTCGTTGTACATGATGGAACAACTGTCTCGGGAATTGCAATTGCAAGATTATCCGATATTCCCACAGACTTGTCGCAATTAACCGATACTACTAGTTTAATAACAGAAGCGTGGCAAGCAAAACTAACAAAAACAAATAAAGATTACAAAACTTTATATATGCCATCTGTGCGTAATATGTCTCTGAGTAATGATGGATATAAAGTATATGTAGTTGATAACCGTAGTATTTATGCATATGATCTTTCTATTGCCAATGATTTGTCCACTGCAGTACGACTAGGTACTTATTACTATTACACGCCACTAACCAATGATGAATCTCACATGATTGAAATCTCTGGAAATGGAGAACATCTTTATCTAGCCAGCACAAGTAGTGGAATAATATATCAATTTGATCTAGCAACGCCATATGATATTACTACAATTTCAAATCCAAATAAAAGTATTAACTTACTAGCAGAAGAAAATAAAACTTTATCTATGGAGATGAATACATCGGGTACAAAGATATGGACTACAGGTGGTACCACTGATGAAGTGCATCAATATTCATTAAGCACTCCATATGATATCACAACTGTTGTTTATGATGATATTCAATTTAATCTTAATACTGCAGCAGGAATCACAACTGCACAAAGTGTTACGATTAGCGCAGACGGCGCCAAAATGTATGTATTTGATTCAACTTTTGATGAATTGTTCGAATTTGATATGTCAACCCCATATAATATATCAACTGCGTCATATAATAATGTTTCTACCTGGATTAAAGGTGCATCACATGCTACTATATCATCTGATGGTTCAAAACTATACGCGTCTCAAGGTAGTGTTGCAGTACAGTATAGTCTGACCTCAACTCCAGATGATATAGTCACACCAACTGCATCCGCAGACACTTGGAAATTTGATATTACTAGTGTGATTAGTGATGCAAGAACATTCGTGGGAAATTCAGATTTGTCATTTTCACGTGATGGATTAAAACTATATACTGTATCAGTGGATAAAACATATGTAAATCAATATCAATTATCATCAGCATTTGATATTGTAACTGCGAACTATATCGGTCAATGGAATTGTAAAACCCAACTACATAATGTGTCAGTAAATTTTTGTCAGATATCAGATGATGGAACAAAGATATATATGTTCAATCCATATCATCAACAAGCCTATATTGCACAATGGACACTTTCAACGGCATATGATATAACAACTGTTGATAATTCTTCAAAGGTAGAATTATATGTGGGTCATTTGGATTACTCAATAACTGCGATGAATGTTACAGAAGATGGTAAAAAACTTATCTTTGCTGGCACGGCGACAGATCGTGTATATGAATTCGTGATGTCATCCCCTCATGATATTGCAACTGCATATTGGACCGGTGCAAGAACTTATCTAGGAATACAAGATGATACTCCTTGCTTTATAAAGTATTCTAATGATGGAAACAAGTTGTATATGGGTGGTAAAACGACAGATGCTTTATATGAATATACTTTAACTAGTCCCTTTGCAGTAGCAACAGCTAATATTAACAATCCAACAATACATTACTTTGATGCTCATTTGGAAAATTTATCAATGTCATCAGACGGTACATATACATATTTTCGGTCTTCAAGTAACTACCAACATCAATATAAAACAGATGGCTCGGCTACTACGGCAGTAGTCGCAACTCCTTCTGCAACCACATGGGAATTTACTGAAACAGATTTTGTATTTGATTTAAAAACATTCCAGTTTAGTGATATGTACAATAGTAGAATCTCAATAGATGGTACTAAATTGTTTGTTATGCATGCTCAACGATATCTGTATGAGATTACCCTATCAACCCCTTTTGATATATCAACTGCAACAATTGAACGGAATTATGATGTATATCCGCAAATGGGGAACAGTAATGCAAATAGTATAGAATTTGCACCAGATGGTACAAAATTTTATATAGCTTCCCACAATGATTATGTCTATCAATTTACATTGGCAACGCCATATGATCTTACTTCAGTTACGCAAACAGGTTACTTTCATGTAGCGTCACATCTAACTGCACCACGTGATTTGGTATTAAGTTATGATGGTAAGAAAATGTTTGTATTGGGTTCTAGTTCAGATAAGATTATAGAATACGTGATGAACACTTCATTTGATGTAACCACTGCATATTGGGCAGGTAATGAAATTTATGTCGGGGCTCAAGATACTAATCCTTATTCACTCGAAATCAGTTCAGATGGATTGCATTTATATATGCATGGGCATGCATCAGTAAATACTAATCTATACAAATATACAATGACATCTGCATATGATCTAGGTACAGCCAGTTATACAGGTGCTATAACTATACCAGCATTATACTATCCTAGTTTTTCACATGATGGGAAATATATGTATGGTCGAAATGAAACTAATACCGGCTTTATGAGCCAATTCAGAGTAGATGGCTCGGCTACTACGGCAGTAGTCGCAACTCCTTCTGTAACCACATGGGAATTTACTGAAACAGATTTTGTATTTGATTTAAAAACATTCCAGTTTAGTGATATGTACAATAGTAGAATCTCAATAGATGGTACTAAATTGTTTGTTATGCATGCTCAACGATATCTGTATGAGATTACCCTATCAACCCCTTTTGATATATCAACTGCAACAATTGAACGGAATTATGATGTATATCCGCAAATGGGGAACAGTAATGCAAATAGTATAGAATTTGCACCAGATGGTACAAAATTTTATATAGCTTCCCACAATGATTATGTCTATCAATTTACATTGGCAACGCCATATGATCTTACTTCAGTTACGCAAACAGGTTACTTTCATGTAGCGCCGCATTTCAGTGAACCACGTGATTTGGTATTAAGTTATGATGGTAAGAAAATGTTTGTAGTTGGTACTGGTTCAGATAAGATTGTAGAATACATAATGAGAACGCCATTTGATGTAACCACTGCATATTGGGCGGGAAATGAAATTTATGTTGGAACCCAAGATCTCACTCCTTATTCACTCGAAATCAGTTCAGATGGATTGCATTTATATATGCATGGACATTCAGCAAATACTAATCTACACAAATATACAATGACAACCGCATATGATCTAAGTACAATTAGTTATACAGGTGCTATAACTATACCAGCAACATACTATCCTAGTTTTTCACATGATGGGAAATATATGTATGGTCGAAATGAAACTAATACCGGCTTTATGAGCCAATTCAGAGTAGATGGCTCAACTACTACAGCAGTGGCTGTAACTCCTTCTGTAACTACATGGGAATTTACTGAAACAGATTTTGTATTTGATTTAAAAACATTCCAGTTTAGTGATATGTACAATAGTAGAATCTCAATAGATGGTACTAAATTGTTTGTTATGAATGCTCAACGTTATCTGTATGAGATTACCCTATCAACCCCTTTTGATATATCAACTGCAACAACTGAACGGTATTATGATGTATATTATCAGATCGGGCACAATAATGCAAATAGCATAGAATTTACAGCAGATGGTACAAAATTTTATATAGCTTCCCACAATGATTATGTCTATCAATTTACATTGGCAACGCCATATGATCTTACTTCAGTTACACAAACAGGTTACTTTCATGTAGCGCCGCATTTCAGTGAACCACGTGATTTGGTACTAAGTTATGATGGTAAGAAAATGTTTGTAGTTGGTACTGGTTCAGATAAGATTGT
>ERZ887830.241-NODE-241-length-35615-cov-51.913048_pt1 | contig 35615 bp, 35 predicted proteins | sample MGYA00521101_ERZ887830 | MGnify/ENA primary metagenome ERZ887830 (study PRJEB32303, sample SAMEA104408592) | aquatic metagenome | biome: Marine water; feature: Pelagic; material: water | place: Baltic Sea | collected 2014-06-05T16:38:00 | depth 1,762 m ... | reverse complement strand
GTGACCCACTGACAAAAGTTTTGCCAGCTGCTTAAGCGACCGCTGCGAACGGCAGTTGCCATGAGAAAAAATAAGAACGGGATCGATCAATCAATCCTCAAAAGAGGAGCCATGATCACAGTCAACATGATGAAAAGGGGCCCACAATTCAAGCAAAACCAACGGATCTCATTATCTCGACAACATTTTTCATGACAACTTCATGAATGATTCATGAAGTTGTGTCATGCACCGGCGAATTGATTCGTCTTGAGCCATGCCCTGGCCTGATCAGCAAAACCGGGAAGATCCATTCGCTCACGCTCTGCCGCCTTCGCAACCAACAGCGGGGCCTGTCGCTTGAGATCATCGAGGTCAGGCTGGGCAACACCGGCATTAAGGGCCATCCAATCAGCCATTGATGCACCCACTACGCGAGTGAGATAGGCAGCGCTAAGGCCTTGAAGCATCCCTGCCGCCAACCAAGTACCACCGTCAAGTTTGGCCATGCCAAGCAATGCTTGACCACTCCACTCCACAACCCCCTGCCCAAGGGCGGCCGTCCCCAACTGGCGCGCCACAACCTGCAACACCTCAGAGCTCCAGGAGCAGCCCCAAATTTGAGCCATTTCCTTCACCATCAAGCCGTTCACCACAGCCACAGCAAGAAGATCAACGCTTGGGACAGGGGAGGCAATCACCACACCCGCCACAATCCACTGACTCCTTTGAAGCAGGGAGCGGAATCGCTCACGACGCAACTGCTCTAGCTCTGCTTGCCAACGGCGATGAAGAGAGGTCAACAAGCGTTGCTTGGTGATCTCGCGGCTCCGAGAAGGCTGAGCAAAATGGCGTCGCACTGGATGCAAGCCTCTCCGTAGATCAGCTGACTCACCACTCCAAAACAACAGTCGATCGCACCATGGCTTGGGTAATTGACAGCTCAAGGCTTGCTGTCGAGCTTCGCGAGAGTCGTGAACAGAATCCTTAATGAGCAACCAAGCGGGGCGATCCGTGGGCAATTGTTCCAATCGCAAAAGATCAGCTGCCCTCAGCGGCATTGGAAGTCCGTACAAGATCACATCAAGCAGCTCAAGCTCCTGAGGCCAGTTCCAAGCATCAGCAACCACTGGCAACGGCTTTGCGATGCACAGCTCAAGTGAATTGGAACCCTCCAAAGCGTTGTGAAGCTCGGAAGTGCTCGGATGAGTCCCGCCCTCACTAATGACCACACCCACACTGAGAGGCGCATGCTGAGCTTTCAACAGATCCAGCTCCTGTTCGCGCGGACATCGCAAACCATCGAGACCTAACGCCAGCTCGAGCTCAGTGAACTGCGCCAGCACCGCCTCACAACGACGGATCCATCCAGAGATTGAGGACGGCTCTGAAAATTGAGGAGGCCGAGAAGGACGGGACATCCACCAGAAACCAGCTCCCAAGACCAAGAAGCCGGCGCCTCCACCGGGGAGGTGAACCAGGTCGCTGAACAGCCAACTTCCAAAAGCCAGGGTCCCTCCAGCCAGAGCAAGTTTCCCTGCGATGGATGGAATCAGCTTGATGGTGCTGATTGATGGAACCGGCATCAGCACAACAAATCCATAACTTGGGGCTTTCCTAGCTCAACCTGTCTAGTCAGGGCCAGCACTTGCGTACGTATGAAAACTGGCAGCGTCCAGTCCGTCCCTCATAACGAGACCTCTGAACGAGAAATTTATATGGTTAGGGGACCTGTGCCTCACATCGATGGCCCGCGATCGTCGCCATGAGGTCAAACGGGTCCTAATGGTGGCCCTCACCATCAACGTGGCCATGACGTTGCTGAAGATGGTGGTGGGACTAGCCAGTGGATCACTGGCTGTGGTTGCTGATGCAATGCACAGCGCAACCGATGCTCTCTCAAGCTTGACGGGACTGATCACCAATGGGCTCTCGGATCCCAAACCAGACCGAGATCATCCCTACGGCCATCACAAATACGAAGGAATTGGGGCTCTGGCGGTTGCTGGCTTCATCTTTTTCACAGCAATCGAAATCCTGATCACCTCAAGTGAACGCCTTACCGAGGGATTGCCTGAACTACGGATTAACGCAACGGAGCTGTTGCTGCTGCTTCTAGTGCTCGTCTTCAATCTTCTGCTCGCCGGCTACGAGCGACGAGAGGGGCGCCGATTAAACAGTCCACTGCTCCTAGCCGATGCCCATCACACCACGAGTGACATCTGGACCACCGTGATTGTCCTGGTGGGGCTGACAGGGGCCTGGCTGCTCAAGATCAGCTGGCTTGACGTCGCGCTTGCCATGCCCCTTGCCGTGCTTCTGATTCGTGTCTGCTGGCAGGTTTTGCGCGACAACCTGCCCTGGCTTGTGGATCACATTGCGATTGCCCCTGAAGCCATCAACGAACAGGCGTTGGGTGTACCTGGAGTCCTCAATTGCCATGACATCGCCAGCAGAGGGATCCTGGGCCAACAGGTCTTCATTGATATGCACATGGTGGTGGATGTCGATGACCTGATTGCAGCGCATCAGATCACTGAACGCGTTGAAGAGCGCCTTGAATCCCGGTTCGGCCCCGTTCGCTGCACCATTCACCTCGAGCCAAGAGACTATGCAGAACAAGTGATCACCTTCCGTGGAACCCACGGTTAAGCACGGAGATCAAGAAAGGATGCCTCGAGGAGTTCGATGATGCGTCACACTTGCGCCTGATTCCAGGCCTCGGGCCATGACTGATTCCAACAGCGATTCCCGTCAACAGGGCAGACAAGGTGAGGGCGGCGGGGGCTCCCGTGGCGGCCGCAATTCCGGCAACCGAGAGGGGGGCGGATTCCGTATTCGACTCAGTGACAACGAGATGCGTGCAGTGAGAGCCCTCCAAGAGGCTTTCAATCTGCGTTCAACCGTTGCAGTGCTGGGTTTTGCCGTTCGCGCTCTTGCTCAGATGCTGGAGGACGGCCAGCTCACTGAGTTGATCGCTCAGCAACGAGCCCAAGGTGGCGGGCGACGATCCGAAGACGGACGAGGAGAAGGCAATCGGGGTGAACGGAATCGGACACCACGTCCTGATCCTTTTGCACGGCCAGCCAAACCCCAACCTCCTGCCCCTGATCCAGAACCTGCAGCGGAACCAGAACCTGCAGTAGAAGCAGAGGCTTCACCAGAGACAGAAGCTTCAACAGACGCCAGCGCTAGCGATGGGACTTCCACGCCAGCGAGCGACGACAACACCGAGACTGGAGCCTGATCGATGGGGCGGCCGAGGGTTCTCTCCGGCGTTCAACCAACAGGTGCTCTTCATTTGGGCAACTGGTTGGGCGCCATTCGCAATTGGGTGGATCTGCAGCACGACAACGACACATTCTTTTGTGTCGTTGATCTGCATGCCGTCACCGTTCCACACCAACCAAATCGTTTAGCGGAGGACACCCTCAGCACGGCAGCCCTTTATCTGGCTTGTGGTCTCGACCCTGATCAATCCACTGTTTTTGTCCAAAGTCACGTCAAAGCTCACAGCGAGCTGTGCTGGCTCCTGAACTGCGTCACTCCCTTGAACTGGCTGGAGCGCATGATTCAGTTCAAAGAAAAAGCCGTCAAGCAAGGCGACAACGTCTCAGTAGGCCTTCTTGACTATCCAGTTCTGATGGCCGCAGACATCCTTCTCTATGACGCAGACCTTGTGCCTGTTGGGGAAGATCAGAAACAACATCTGGAATTAGCGCGCGACATCGCCCAACAACGCATCAACGCTCGCTTCGGCTCAGAGGATCAACCGCTCCTGCAAGTTCCCAAGCCATTGATCATGCGCGAAGGGGCGAGGGTGATGAGCCTGATGGATGGCCGCAGCAAAATGAGCAAAAGCGATCCGAACGACAACAGTCGGATCACGCTTCTTGACCCACCTGCACTGATCACGAAGAAGATCAAGCGGGCCAAAACAGACCCTCAAATGGGTCTTGAATTCAGCAACCCGGATCGACCGGAAACCGACAACCTCCTCGGCCTTTATGCGCTGCTGAGCGGCAAGGGCCGAACAGCCGTTGCTGAGGAATGCGCAGCGATGGGCTGGGGAACCTTCAAGCCTCTGCTGGCAGAGGCCGCCGTGAGCGCTCTAGAGCCGATTCAAAGCCGATACAACGAGCTCATGGATGATCGGGCCGAATTAGAGAACGTGCTGCAACAGGGCCGTATCCGGGCTGAAGGCGTGGCAACAGCCACCGTGGATCGCGTACGCAAGGCCATGGGCTTTCTGACGGCCTAATCATTAGGGAGGCCTTTGAAAAGATTCTCTAATACTTAAGGCTTCCTGAGAAGTCTTGACTCCAGATCCAAGGAATGCCAGCAAAAACGAGCAAAAACGGCGCGTCTCGCGAGTCTTGAGGAGAGATTAATTAAGTGTTTCTGCTCATGCACAACTGATACTCAGTCGTCAAGGCCGGTACCAAAGGACTCGCCAAAAGCTTCCCATCCTGACGAAGGTGGCAGTCTCGTTACGGAACGTCACCTTTTGCTGAGCTCCTTCTCCAAGCTGCCCCGCGCCGTTTTACCCACTTTCCGTCAAGCCAGTGGCATCGGTGTTGTCAGCATGGGGCTATTGCTTGGCCTAGGACACAGCATTCATGCTGAACGCTCCAGCGAAAGGATTGAACAAGCAGAAAAGTTGGCATTGGCACTCCAACAAGACGTCAATACCGACCAACAAGCATCTCCTTATTCGATCACTCCTGAACGACGCGCCCTGCTCAACACCATTCGCTTCGCAGAAGGGACTTGGAAGGACGGTCACGACCTTGGGTATCGCACCCTCTACGGAGGTGGCCAGTTTGAAGATCTCTCCAAACATCCAGAAAGGGTTGTCGTGAAGCGTTATGTCAGCGCCGCGGCCGGGGCCTATCAATTTTTGCCCACCACCTGGCAAGAGGTTTCAGGCCGATTGGACTTGCCCAGTTTCTCTCCAGAACATCAAGACCAAGCGGCTCTTCATCTGGTCAAGAGACGCGGAGCTCTCAACGAAGTGGATCAGAAAGGTCTCACGGCTGAAGCCATGAACAGCCTCGCCCCGGAATGGGCTTCTTTTCCCACCCACTCAGGACGCAGTGCTTACGGTCAACCCGTCAAAAGCCATGCTGAGCTAGCAAGTTTTTATTCAAAAAATCTTCAGACGCTTCGTCAAGGCGCCTAGAGCGACTTTTTCGCATTCGCCTCCGACACACGAGCTGCGAGACCCCAGATCTCGATCACAAGCTGGTGCCAAGGCGTCATCGCCTCCATTGAGATAGCCATTGCCGCAGGGGTGGCACTGACAAGGGCTCTTGTGGCAGCAATCGCCTTAAGGCCCTCGTCAATCCGAACTCCCATCGCTTCGCGATCATCCGGAGTCAAGACTGAATCTGGACAAGCCGCCAAAAGCTCCTGACCACGCTTGAACCAGTGGTTGAAGTCATTGAGCAACGAGTCCAACAACGACTCGAGCAGAGCGTCCGCCTCTTGATTCATGACCTGTTCAACGCACCCCAATAGGATGGCGGGCCCTGAACAGGAAACGGTGAGCAGCGTCGCAGCAACCACCCCAGCCCCTACCGCGCCTGTGGTTCTGCCCAAGACCAGCGATAGCGAGACCCTGCTGAAGATTCGCCACTCGATGAGCCACGTGATGGCCATGGCAGTTCAGAAGCTATTTCCTAAGGCCCAAGTGACCATTGGTCCCTGGACTGAATCAGGGTTTTATTACGACTTCGACAATCCGGAACCCTTCACGGAAGCCGATCTCAAGGCAATCAAGAAGGAGATGGGGAAAATTATTGGCCGCAAGCTCCCGTTGGAGCGGATTGAAGTCAGTCGTGACGAAGCAGAACGTCGAATCAAGGCTCAAAACGAACCCTACAAACTGGAAATTCTCGAAAGACTGGTTGAGCCAATCACGCTCTACACCCTGGGTGAGCAGTGGTGGGATCTCTGTGCTGGACCGCATGTGGCCAACACGAGCGAACTCAATCCAAAAGCGTTTGAGCTCGAAAGTGTGGCTGGTGCTTACTGGCGTGGCGACGAAACAAAAGCTCAGCTGCAGCGCATTTACGGGACTGCCTGGGAGACCGCCGATCAACTGTCAGAGCACAGACGCCGCAAAGAAGAAGCACTGCGTCGTGATCATCGCCGCCTCGGCAAAGACCTCGATCTGTTCTCCATCGAAGACGAAGCTGGAGCCGGGCTTGTGTTCTGGCATCCCCGGGGCGCACGCATGCGTCTTCTGATTGAAGATTTCTGGAGGCAAGCGCACTTCGAAGGGGATTACGAGCTCCTCTACACACCACACGTTGCGGATATCAGCCTCTGGAAGACCTCAGGACACTTGGACTTCTATGCAGAGAGCATGTTTGGCCCCATGGAGGTGGATGAGAGGCAATATCAGCTCAAGCCAATGAACTGTCCGTTCCACGTTCTGACCTACGCCAGCAAACTTCGTAGCTACAGAGAACTCCCCATCAGATGGGCAGAGCTAGGGACCGTTTACCGCTACGAGCGACCCGGGGTGATGCATGGGCTGATGAGAGTCCGTGGCTTCACGCAAGACGATGCCCACGTGTTTTGTCTACCCGAACAGATCAGTGATGAGATCTTGCGAATCCTGAATCTCACAGAACGGATCCTGTCAACATTCGATTTCAGCAACTATGAGATCAACCTTTCAACAAAACCAGACAAAGCCATCGGAGAGGACGCTGTCTGGGATCTCGCCACCAAAGGCCTAATCGAAGCCTTAGAGCGCAAGGGCTGGAACTACAAAATTGATGAGGGTGGGGGAGCGTTTTACGGACCCAAGATCGACTTGAAAATCGAGGATGCGATTGGTCGGATGTGGCAGTGCTCAACCATCCAGCTTGATTTCAACTTGCCTGAGCGCTTCGAACTGGACTACATCGCAGCGGATGGCAGCAAACAGCGCCCAATCATGATTCACCGGGCCATTTTTGGGTCACTGGAACGATTTTTCGGAATCATGACCGAAAACTACGCGGGAGATTTTCCGTTTTGGCTCGCGCCTGAACAGATCCGGCTGCTTCCAGTAACTGATGACGTTTTGGGATACGCGGAAGAGCTTCAAAACCAGCTCAAAGCAGCTGGTATTCGCGCCAGCATTGATCGCAGCGGAGATCGACTTGGCAAGTTGATTCGCACGGGAGAACAAATGAAAATCCCAGTGCTTGCTGTGATTGGAGCCAAAGAAGCTGAACAGGGCGCCGCGAGTCTGCGCAGCCGCCGCGATGGGGACCTTGGCGTGATTACGAGGGAACTCCTGGTCACGACAGCACAATCGGCCAACCAAGAACGGCTCGCATCACTTTGTTTTGCCGACAGTGGGAGTATCGGGGTATGAGCGACCCAGCAATCACGTCTCTTGCCGATCTCAATCGATTTCGTAGTGCTCCTCAGCTGAGTTCACATGAGCGCAAGGATCTCAAAAACGAGCTCATCGCTGAGATGCGTCACTTTGCCTGGTTCACTGTTGGCGTTATGGCTCCCTCGTCCACTGACGCCATGACATGCCTCCGCGACCTTGAGCTGGCGATGGGTTGGTCTCCCATGAAGTGCGAGGAGGGAACACGCATTGAGAGCGGGGTTTTCCTAAAAGCCAACCAATCCACCGGTTGCATTCGCATCCGAGCAGAGGCGGGGCTGGGTGAAGGCTTCTTAATCAGCGGCCATCAAGCTGAGTCTCAACAATTGGGTCCACAGTCAGGCCCCACATGGGGACCCCTGCCTCTCGACTTTTTTCATGACTGAGTGTTCTAGAGCCTCTTGAAGACTTGTCGATTCCGATCAAAGCCATCAGCCTTCAGCTGAGATGCGCCGATCGATCCAATGCAGGCAACCACATACCTGGCCGGTGATCTCGGTGGCACCAAAACGCTCTTAGCGATCTACAGCGATCAAAACGGCAAGCTGAAACGAGAGTATGTCCAGCGTTACGTGTCGGCGGAATGGACGTCTCTGGACTCCATGCTCAAGCACTTCCTCCAATCACGACCTGACGCCAACTCCACTCCTCAAACCAGCTGCTTCGCAGTCGCTGGACCGGTTAAAGACCGTGCCGTTGAACTCACCAATTTGGGATGGAGTATCAACCAAGAGTCGCTGAAAAAATCTGCCGGTTTGGAGGAGGTCGAACTCGTCAATGATTTCGCTGTCCTGATCTATGGCTTACCGCATTTCAGCGACAGTCAACAGATCACACTTCAAAAAGGATCGAGATTGGCTTCTGATGGCACCCGGTACCAGCAAGGTCCCGTGGCCATTCTTGGAGCAGGGACAGGCTTGGGAATGGCTCGGGGACTTCCCAGCAGCACAGGATGGATTGCACTGCCGAGCGAAGGTGGTCATCGAGAGTTCGCTCCACGTTGCAACGACGAATGGGCACTGGTGCAATGGCTCAAGCGCGATCTATCCCTAGAGCGAATCTCCGTGGAGAGGGTTGTCAGCGGAACCGGATTGGGGCATGTCATGAACTGGATGCTGCAGCAGTCAGACAATGCGATGCACCCACTTCTAGAGAAGGCCAAGGCCTGGAGATACAACACACCAGATCATCCTGAGTATCACGATCTCCCTGCTTCCACATGCCAATACGCCAAAGCAGGCGACCAGCTCGCGAACGCTGCAATGACGCTTTGGCTTAGTGCCTATGGAGCAGCAGCAGGTGACCTGGCCTTACAAGAATTGTGTAGTGGGGGACTGTGGATCGGTGGAGGAACAGCCGAAAAAAACCAGGATGGTTTGAAGTCCATGGACTTCTTAAATGCCATGCGTCAGAAGGGGCGCTTTCAGCCTTTTTTGGAAGGTTTGACGGTGCGTGCCGTGATCGATCCGGAAGCTGGTCTGTTCAGTGCTGCTTGCAGAGCACGGGAACTGGCTGAGTCGAGTGGGACACTGGCCTGAGTGGAAACGCAGGGATGGCGCAGCCGCGTATCGGCCAAACAGTGGTGGTGGATGTTCCCGCTACCACCGCCAACATTGGACCAGGATTCGACTGTCTAGGCGCTGCTCTGGATCTCAATAACCGTTTCACCATGCGGCGAATCGATGGCGATGGAGAGCGATTTGAATTGATCATCGAGGGGCAGGAGGGGTCTCATTTACGGGGAGGGCCAGACAACCTCGTCTATCGAGCCGCGCAGCGGGTCTGGAAAGCAGCAGGCCAAGAGCCCGTAGCGATCGAGGCTCGAGTGCGTTTAGCCGTTCCTCCAGCCAGGGGACTAGGCAGCAGCGCCACAGCCATCGTGGCGGGGCTTGTCGGTGCCAATGCCTTGGTGGGAGAGCCACTCAGTCGAGAAAAACTGCTGGAGCTCGCGATCGATATCGAAGGACACCCAGACAATGTTGTGCCTTCGCTACTGGGGGGGCTTTGCATGACAGCAAAGGCTGCGTCGCAACGCTGGCGAGTGGTGCGTTGCGAATGGATGCACAGCATCAAGGCAGTCGTTGCGATCCCAGCCATGCGTCTCAGCACCAGCGAAGCGAGGCGGGCCATGCCCAAATCGGTTCCCATTGGTGACGCAGTGGTCAACCTCGGTGCCCTCACCCTGCTGCTGCAAGGCCTGAGGACCGGAAACGGCGATTTGATCTCAGACGGAATGCATGACCGCTTACACGAGCCCTATCGCTGGAGACTGATCAAAGGTGGACAGGACGTCAAAGAGGCTGCTCTAGCGGCTGGAGCCTGGGGGTGTGCCATCAGTGGAGCGGGGCCAAGCATCTTGGCGTTATGCGCAGAAGAACGAGGGCCAGCAGTGAGTCATGCCATGGTGAAGGCTTGGGAAGCGGCTGGCGTCGCTAGTCGCGCTCCACTGCTTAACCTTCAGACGACAGGGAGCCACTGGCACCCCAAAGACGCTGAGTAGAATTACTCAGCAGGGCCCCAAGGGCTGATAAGTTCAATCACAATCTTGCGAATGCCATGGACGCCAATTTGCCGCTGACGGCTGCGTCTCAGGCAGCGTTCCCCTGGCTATCGCTCATCGTTTTACTACCAGCGGCGATGGCTTTGTTGATGCCATTGCTTCCAGGTGATGACTCGCAGCAATCACCGTTGCCGCGAAATCTGGCCATCGGCGTCCTTCTCGTCGATCTCGTGCTGATGCTGGTGGTCTTCAGCCAGCATTTCGACCCGAGTGATAGCAGTCTCCAGCTTGTTGAGAGAGTCAGCTGGGTTCCATCGATTGGATTGGAATGGTCCCTAGGCGCTGATGGCCTGTCCGCACCACTTGTTGTGCTGAGTGGATTGGTCACGCTCTTATCCGTTGCCGCCAGCTGGAACGTCCAACACAAGACCAAGTTGTATTTCGGTCTCTTGCTCGTTCAGGCCTCCGCTCAGGGGCTGGTTTTCCTCTCCCAGGATTTTCTGCTGTTCTTCCTCGCTTGGGAGCTGGAACTCGTGCCTGTTTATCTCCTCATAGCGATCTGGGGTGGAAGCAATCGTCAATATGCAGCCACAAAATTCATCCTCTACACCGCTGTCGCATCCCTCCTGATTTTGATCAGCGGTCTTGCGCTAGCCCTATCCGGAGACACCTTCACACTCAACCTGACTGAACTCGCTGCACGTTCGCCAGGCGGAACCTTTGGGTTGCTCTGTTATCTGGGCTTCTTGATTGGTTTTGGGGTGAAGCTACCGATGTTTCCGCTTCACACTTGGCTCCCAGACGCCCACGGAGAAGCCAATGCGCCTGTGTCGATGTTGCTAGCTGGTGTGCTCTTAAAAATGGGCGGTTATGCCCTTCTGCGTTTCAACGTTCAGATGCTTCCCGATGCGCATCTCGTTCTTGCACCAGCCCTCATCGTTCTTGGCATCGTCAACATCATCTACGGAGCGCTGAACGCTTTTGCTCAAGACAATGTCAAACGGCGTATCGCCTGCAGCTCAGTAAGCCATATGGGCTTTGTGTTGCTTGGAATCGGTGCGGTAGATGCCCTGAGCCTGAGTGGTGCCATGCTCCAAATGATCAGTCATGGACTGATTGCAGCAGCCATGTTCTTCGTAACAGGCTGTTTCTACGAACGCACCAAAACCCTGTCGATTCCAAACATGGGCGGTCTTGCCAAGGTGCTTCCGATCACCTTTGCTTTCTTTCTTGCAAGCTCCCTGGCCTCCCTTGCCCTTCCAGGCATGAGCGGATTCATCAGTGAAATCACGATTTTCCTAGGAATCACAAGTCAGGAAAATTTCACCACCTTGTTCCGCGTTACCGCTGTTGCCATTGCAGCGATTGGACTCGTGCTCACCCCGATGTACCTCCTCTCAATGTGCAGGAGAGTGTTCTTCGGCCCACGAATTCCAGCTTTGGCCTTCATCGATGACATGCGTCCTCGAGAACTCGTGATCGGGCTCACCCTGATGGTTCCAACTTTGGTGATTGGAATTTGGCCTCGTATCGCCATGGATTTCTACGAAGCAGCCACCGATGCTCTCGCCAGTGATCTCGGCACTCATAGCCTGGTAGCCCTCACAACCCTGCTGCCGGCGGGCTGACAGCGATGACCAACCCAGAACTCTTGCGCGGACAGGGCCTTCCACGCTTCGAGGCCATCGATGCATCCCAGGTAGAAACTCATATCCCAGCACTGATTCAGGACTTGGGAGAACAGCTCAGCGCGCTGGAATCCACGCTGCAACAACGCCTCTCTGACACCACTGCCCTGAGCTGGGATGAGGTGATGACTCCACTGCACAATCTTGGAGAACGTTTGCGCTGGAGCTGGGGAGTGGTAAGTCATCTCAACGGCGTCTGCAACAGCTCCGAGCTGCGCGAAGCCCATGCGGCACAGCAACCGGAGGTGGTGCGCTTTAGCAACCGCGCGGGGCAAAGCCAAGTGATCCACCAAGCCCTGGAAAGTCTTCAACGCAACCCCAGTCATCCGCTTGACTCCACTCAAATCCGCATCCTTGATGCCGAGCTGTTGTCGATGCGCCATCGGGGGGTGGGATTAAGCGGAGCTGCCAAAGAGTCCTTTAACGCAGCCAGCGAACAACTCGCTTCCCTGTCCACTCGATTCAGCAATCACGTTCTCGATGCCACCCAGGGCTGGACCCTGTTGGTGCATGACGCTGAACAACTCAAAGGCATACCGGAACGGGCCCTTCAAGCCCTGGCTGGTGCCGCCAAGGATGCTGGAGATCAACATCGCGATGGCCAAGATCCCACGGCCTTGGAAGGGCCTTGGCGTCTTGGTCTCGATATGCCCCGATACCTACCCGTACTGACCTATGCCGACAAGCGAACACTGAGAGAAACGGTCTACAGGGCACAGGTGAGTCGGGCGAGCTCAGGGGATCTCGACAACACTCCTCTCATCGAGGAGATCCTTGACCTACGCACCCATCAGGCTGCACGCCTTGGCTATCAAAACTGGGCCGAACGAAGCCTGGCCTCAAAAATGGCCGACAACGTAGAAGCTGTTGAACAGCTTCTTGAAGAACTTCGTGCTGCAGCCCTCCCCGTCGCGGAACAAGAGATTGACGAACTGAGGGACTGTGCCCGTCGTCATGGGGCAACAGAAGCGGATGAGTTCAGCCCCTGGGATGTGAGCTATTGGGCGGAGAAACTTCGTCAAGAGCGGTTCAACCTCAATCAAGAGGAGTTGCGTCCATGGTTTCCACTTCCACAAGTGCTCGATGGCCTTTTCCATCTTTGCGAACGCTTGTTCTCCATCGAGATTGAGCCTGCTGATGGCGAAGCACCGATCTGGCATCAGGATGTGCGCTTTTTCAGAGTCAGCGATCAAGAGGGCCAGCCACTCGCAGCGTTTTATCTCGATCCCTTCAGCCGACCCGCCAGCAAACGAGGTGGAGCCTGGATGGATGAATGTTTGAACCGGTCTCGCAATTCTGAGGGTGAGCTCATCCACCCTGTGGCCTATCTGATTTGCAACCAGACCCCACCCGCTGGAGACGTCCCAAGTTTGATGAGTTTTGAAGAGGTTGAGACCCTTTTTCATGAGTTTGGCCATGGGCTTCAACACATGCTCACCACGGTGGACCATCCTCAAGCCGCCGGAATTAACAATGTGGAATGGGACGCGGTGGAGCTTCCTAGTCAGTTCATGGAGAACTGGTGCCTTGATCGCCAGACCCTGATGGGAATGGCCCGTCATTGGAAAACAGGGGAACCATTACCCGAAGAGGACTACAACAAATTGCGCAACAGCCGCACCTTCATGCAGGGATGTGGAACCCTCCGCCAGGTTCATTTCGCGTTGACCGATTTACGACTTCACAGCGCTTGGAGCCCTGATCTTGGTCAATCCCCGGATGCATTCAGGCGCTCGATTGCGGACAACACAACCGTGTTGCCACCGATCCCGGAAGACCGATTCCTCTGTGCCTTCGGCCATATTTTTGCTGGTGGCTACTCCGCTGGTTACTACTCCTACAAATGGGCAGAGGTCTTAAGCGCCGATGCTTTTGCCGCTTTCGAGGAAGTTGGCCTCGATCAAGAAGCGGAGGTACAAGCCACCGGTGAACGCTTCCGCAACACGGTTCTGAGCCTGGGAGGAAGTCAGCGACCAGCTGATGTCTACAAGTCTTTCAGGGGTCGAACAGCCAGCACTGACGCATTAATACGCCATTCCGGACTGGCAGCAGCCGGTCGTTGAGCTTGCAGACATGGACCACGACCTGCTTGCGCTGAGTTCCATCTGGGACCCTTCTCAATCCGATCGATCTACGCGTATTCCGCTGGTATCGCTGGAAGAAGCTCTAGAGCAAAGCAGTTTAAAAAAAGGGATTAGCCGTAGAGATTTTCTTGCGGAGCTCCTAAAAGATGTTCACCATCAACGCTTGCTTCCTCTGCTCGCCATGCTTCCACGCGGCTGGCGGCAGGAGCCTGCATCACTGCCGGAACAAATAAGAGGCCTAGGGATCTTGCTTGGAGAGGGCCTGATCAGTCCCCTTCTCCTGGCGGCATTCGCTGATGACTTACAGCACCTTCTCCCTCCAACAACAAGCCAAAAGCCCTCAGCATTGGATCTTTGGTGCCAGCGCTCTTACAACGGTGCCGACCGCAACCAATTACCACTTCCTGATGGACTGGAGACATGGAGGTCCCAAGCAACGGCATCCCTCCAATCACAAAACAAACAACATGAACCAAATCCTCGATCAGGGCTAGCCGGACTGACTTCACTCGGAGGAGAAATTGCCTGGTGCAATCACGGACTCTCCTATCTCCAATCCGCAGCGTCCAGAGATCAGAACCAGCAGATGGCTCAAGTGTTCAACGCTCTTGGCAGCAATCTTTTGAAGGGACAGGGCCTCAACATCGAGACATATCGGTTCGAAGGTCAATCCTGCGGAAAAAATCTCATCCACTGGCTTCAAGCCAAAGGTTGGAGTTGCAAGGCAAGAGTGCGGACCAGCGTGGCCAGCTTCGGCCTTGGAGCGAGTACACCCAGTGCTAACAGCAATCAGTGGAGTCAAATCCCCCTCGCCGTTCCTTACCGAACGGGCTTGCAAGAGACGAACCAAAAAGAGATCAACGCCTTGCTCCCCCACGCCTGCCTGGAGATGGAATTACAACCGCCGGAGGGAGAAACCGTTCTTCTGCAGTACTACCAGGGCACAGAAGGGCTGAATGGCTGGGCCGCAATGAATGACTTGGATCGACCGTGGCAAAACGGACGCTCTAACGGCACCGTCCATTACTCCCCAATGGTCTTTCAAGATCAACAACTAACTGACGCTATTGATCTCTGCGAACTGATGGGGGCCGTCCACAACAGCGAGGCAAGCATGGAAAAGCTTCATCTCGGCGGATACGGAGCGATCGGTTTCTGCATCGACTCCACCGCACTGCTGGAGCAAGCACTGACAGGCAGTACCAGCCTGTTTCCACTCACGCTCGGAGGGTTATGGCGAGAAAGACTCAGTGCACAGCTGAATCATTTACTCGACCACAACATGAGACCTAATGATGAAGCTGTTGATCGCTATAAGGTGGCAATCGAAGAGATGCCTCAAGACCTCTATCACAATTCAGAGACCCGCAAAGATGCACGGCGGCGCCTTCTAGCTAGTCAGCCAAGACATTCACCTTTCTTACTCATTCAACACCTCAACCAGGAGAGGAGCTAACCAAACTGCGCTCAAGTTCACGACAAATTGCAGCTACAACCTGCTGACGGAAGGCCACACTAAAAGGCCCCGACGAACCGTTATGGCTCATACGATCGATGAGATAACGATGCAAGGAATGCGTTCGCTGCCAACGATTCCAGTTCGTGAGAGGCAATAAGCTCAAGCGACCGGGATAGGCGAGACGACCGAAAGCAGCAACAGGATCCTTACTTCCAACCACCATGGCAACATCCTGGATGCTTTCAAGAGCAGCATTTCCACTAAAGACCCCACAGATAGAAATAACTTGAACAGAGCTACAGCAAAGCTTTTGCAACATTTCTGCTGTACCAATAGCCATTTCAGCCCCGCCGCTATAACCCACTAAAACCACACGAGATGCATGCGAAGGATGAAATCCTAACGCCTCTAATCGTCGTGCAATTTTTAAAGCTAATTCGTAATTCATAACAGGGCCATAACGACGATCGGACGAAATGCCTACCTTGATGACATTATTTGCTTGAATACAAAATGCACAAACAAACTGCACAAAACCGCTAGGGTGATGCTCTTGAAGAGAAAACAACCACTGCCAAAACCATCGAGAGTAAGAAGCAGCACGGAGCCCAACATTCGTGATGGTATAGGCCTCAATTCCTTTTACCAATAGGGAATCATTATCAATTTCAGACTCTAAACAATTCAGAAACTCTTGAACTCTTGGCGGGTGATTCTCTTCACTTTGATGAATGCCATCGAGATACACCAAAAAGTGGCGATGCGATGACTGCTTCTCCTCATTGCCAACAAACAAACCGCTGGCATCTGGAAAACTTTGCATCCAACCTTCCCAGAACACAAAATCAACCATCACCGAATACACACCCACCAAAGCAAGTACAACAACAATCGCCCCTCCTGACACGCCAAGCAGCTCTAAGAGAGACCCTGATTGCAAGAGAGAGGCTGCATCCCGCCGAACCACACCGACACCGATCAACATCAAAATGCCCACAAGAACCAACACGCCAATCAAGACACGTGCCCCAAGGCGAATGCTGTGTCTATGGCCATGAATGACGGCGTTACTTCTAGTCATCGTTGGATTTGAAGTGCAACTTCTTTAGCCAAAGTGTCATAACTCGATCGCCATCTTTGAGAGAACAAGGCCCCTACAAGTAGCAGAGCAATCACATAGCCAGGAAGGCAAACAAAGAGGGCATGAGAGAAAGGGATTCCGTACATTGCATTCACCAAAATCATCATATTGAGATGCATCCACGCCAGAATTGTGACGGCAATCAGATCACTCACATAAGGAGCTGCAACCAGTACGTAAAAAAGGCCTGGCCAGAGTGCCACAGCCATCCGATTACCAAACGTGATGGGCTGCAAGGGAACCCCTTCCATCAAGGCCAGCATCAGAGAATGACAAACAAGGCAAAGCAAAAGAGCCAAGCTAAGGACCAGAGCATCTACCACCATATGGAGCAAGATTTGCCTGGGTGTGAGTCGATTAGCAAGCAGAGAAAACAGGTGGGAGGCAGACATTGAAAAACCAACAGCCACAAGAAGGCCGACACCAGTATCAAGGGCCAGGAGAACCTGGCCCATCGAAACAAGTTGCTCGCTAAGTTGCTGAATCATCAGCTCAGGAGCGCTGAACTTGGGGACGATTTACAATCCAGACCACCATGATTGAAAGCACAGCACAGTAGAAGCACCAAACAGAATTAAATGTTGCGCTATAAGTGATCCAGGTCAGGAAGATCGAGACAAAGATCAATACACCAAATAGTTTCACAGCCTTATCACTCACAGCAACTAGCGGCAGAACAATAAATCCCCAGTAAACAAGCTCACCAACGGGCTCAGTATTGACAAAATTATGGAAAATACTTTGGAGATTAGAGACGTCATACATCAATCGACCGTTGCTAAATACGGAAGGCTGAAGAGCTGGGGGGTTCAGCAGCAGAGGAAGATAGAAAGAGATGCCTAAAACAGTTGCAACAATCGCCACCCATTTCAGACGTCTTTGCAAACCCGTTGAATCTGTCGTTCGACTAATAGACCAGGCACTCCACGGAATCCAAATCATCCAAAAACAATAAGCAAAAAATAGAAATCCAAGGCCAGCCATTGATGTCAATGGCTCAATCTTTCCACCAACGATTCCTGTCCACTCCAACCCCTCTACAAATTGCTGAACACCAAAGAAGAAAGGAACGAGTGCTAACGGTTTGTATCCAGGCCGTTCAGCCTTAGACGCGAGGTGATGGGAATACAGCCCCAATGGCATGAGGACCGCAGACGCAGTGAAACTCGCAGAAGCCGAGAAGCACATGAGCTCTAATTGAAACCAACGAACGACCAAGCTTGGACACGCACGCCAGCATTGTCAGTTAATCAATAAGAAGTGATTCGATCAACAGATCAAGCGACTTGGGATGGGACATCAATTGCTGATGCGTCCAGACGGGCACAGCTGTGCTCTTCCCGATTGGAAGCACGGCTTGCCACCCAGGGCACACCATCAAATCCCAACGGCAGAAGAAGCTCAGGCACTCCACAGACTGCAACTCGGCGTAATCGCCATTAAGGGAGCGCAGCAGGGGACTTCCGCGCTTCATGTCTGCCAAACCAGCGAACAACCAGGCGGGAACGCACTGTGCTGTGAGCGTTCCCTGTTGGGGGCTACCAACGCTAAAGAATCGATGCGTTCGCTTGGCACCATCCAATTCTTGGAGCCAAGTGCGGGCAATGACCCCACCCATCGAAAAGCCAAGAAGGTCAATCGGCGTTTTCGGTCCCCAACGTTCTTGAATCAGGCCATCTAGCTGATGAGCGAGCTTGCGGAGCGGAATCGCACCAAAGCGATGGGGCAAATGCGGAGACAACACCGGACGATCTTGTCCTTCAAGGCGACGCTCCAGGCGAGAAAACAACCGGGGCGTATCGAGAAGTCCATGCACCAAAACGAGGGGTCGGTTAGCCGCTTCAGATGGCATCAAAAATCCTGCTGACCTGACCAATTACGCCGCCGCTCGATGGCAACTGTGCCTGTAAAACCAGCGATAGGAGGGTTGCACTTTTGCAAGAGCAAATGCATTGGCAAAGGGCCATAGAGACGTTCCAGCACCTCAAAGACCTCCTCACTGAAACGTTCAATGGTGAGGCAACACAGCTCTCTCACCAAGGCCTGAAGCGCCAGCACTGCCAGGCTGTAATCGGCGGTCGCGCTGAGATCATCGGACTTGGCCGATTCACTGAGATCTAAGCCCAATGTGATGTCGAGTTGAAACCATTGACCATCCCGTCGTTCATGGTCCAGCACTCCAACATGAGCCCAGAGGCGCAGATCATGGATATGAATCAAATCTCCAGCTGTCATGTCGTACCGCTGGGTAGGTCGCGATGGCTGAACTGTTCCCGTCCCTCAGCAAAATCAGCAGCGATATGCCCCTCACCGCGCAACCGGTAGCGATAGGTCACCAATCCTTCCAGCCCTACAGGCCCACGGGGCGGCAAGGTCTGGGTGCTGATACCAACCTCTGCACCAAAGCCGTAGCGAAAACCATCAGCGAAACGGGTTGAGCAGTTGTGGTACACCCCGGCGCTATCCACTGCCCGCAAGAAGCGTTCTGCAGTGGCTTGATTCACCGTTGCAATGGCCTCGGTATGGCGTGAGCCATATCTCCTGATGTGTTCGAGGGCTTCGTCGACATCCTTCACCACTCGCACAGCAAGCACGAGATCTAGATATTCCTGGCTCCAATCATCACTGGTTGCAACCTGCTCCACCCCTAAGCCTCTACTCGCCTCATCGCCGCGCAAGCACACGCCAACATTTTTAAAGGCAGGAACAGCCTCTTTCAGAAAAGTAGAAGCAATCTGCTCATGAACCAGGAGCGTCTCGATCGCATTGCAAGCCGCCGGATATTGGGTCTTGCTATCGATCGCAATGCGCAAAGCCTGGGCACAATCGACCTCTTCATCCACATACAAATGACAAACACCATCGGCATGGCCAAGGACCGGAATTCTGGTGTTGTCCTGAATGAAACGGACCAGCTCGTTGCTACCCCGAGGAATAATTAAGTCCACAAGACCATCGAGCCGGAGTAGAGCCAAGCTCTCTGCTCGGGTTGTAAGCAAATCCAAGGAATCTGCAGACACTCCTGTGCCAGTAAGGCCCTCTTTTAACGACTGCATCACAGCTTGATTGGTGCACTTCGCCTCGCTACCACCTTTCAGAATTGCGCCGTTGCCTGAACGAATCGCCAGTGCAGCGATTTGGATCACAGCGTCAGGCCTCGCCTCAAAAATCACACCTAAAACCCCGAGAGGGACTGTGACGCGCTCCAACACCAAGCCATCGGCAAGCTCGCGATGCAACTGCCTCTCTCCCAAAGGGTCATTCAGAGCCGACAATTGACGGACGCCATCAATGGCTCCGGCCAGCTTGCCCGCATCCAACTTGAGACGAGCAACCAAGGCAGGAGCTAAGCCATTAGCGGAGGCCTGAGCGAGATCTTCTGAATTCGCAGCAACAATGCGATCCGCATGGGCCTCGAGTGAGGAGGCCATGGACAACAACGCTTGTTGGCGTTCTTGATTTGAGCTCTGTCCCAAGCCAACAGCAGCACGCCGAACCGCTGTAGCCAGAAGCAATAGATCTGCTGATGGTTCGGGCACACCTTGACTGGTCATCGTCGCGCGCTTGTTCTTTTGTTCATCATCTCGTTTCGCCTCACGTCAAGCGCTCGATAGCCAGTCGTGCAGCCCCGAGACGACCTGCACCATTGCCTAAAGCACAGGCTTCAATGCGCAGCCCTTCCCGACTCACGGCCTGAACCCGTTGCTGAATTTCCTTGCGCAGCGAGGGAAGGAAATGGGAGGCAGCTCCAGAAATTCCGCCACCAAGCAGAACCACTTCTGGCGTGAACATGTACACCAACGAGCTGATTCCGACACCGAGTGTGGTCCCATATCGAGACCACACAGCTTGCGCTTCGGCATCACCATTCGCAGCCAAGGTTGCCAACTCAGCCGGATCTCCATCCCACAATCTCCTCAGCGCCGAAATGCTGGCAAATTGTTCAAGGCTGCCACTATTTCCGCTGTTGCAAGGTGGTCCGTTGGGATCCAGACCGATCAGACCTGGTTCAGCCGCGGCCCCATTGTGCCCCGTGAATAAACGGCCAGACAGCATTACACCACCACCTACTCCAGTGCCGAGAGTGAGCATCACCACATCGGAGCAACCCTGCGCCGCCCCCTTCCACGCCTCTCCGACCAAGGCACAGTTGCCGTCATTGGCAAGGGTGACGCGACGCTGAAGACGAGGCTCCAACCAGTCAGCAAGAGGCACCTCCTCCCAACCGGGCAGGTTGATACAAACCCTTGAAACCCGTGCACTCACATCCATAGGACCGGGCAAACCGATCCCAACAAGCAAGGCGCGGCGATCGGGATCCAAGGCTTCAATCGCTTCTACTAATGCGATACAAACAGCACCTGGTGTTGCTGGCTGAGGAGTTTGTACCTGCTGCTTCTGAAGAAGTTTGCCATCTGCTGAGAAGCGACCAAGCTTGATCGCAGTTCCACCTATATCAACTCCGATCACTTCCAGGGAATGCATGACCTAAAACCGGAAGAAAAGCTGCAGTTGGCTTTGCCAAGTGCCCTGTGCATCAACAGATCCAGAAATACTCAAGTTTGGATCTATTTGATATCCAAGGCTTCCCTGGGGAGGAATATCATTGCGGTTGGGTGCAGCCAGTACAGACAAATCAAAACGGTCAGTAATATTCACTCCAAAATCAGTCAAAATTGCCAATTGAGGCGGAACACGACCCGAAACCCTTTCACCATTGTTATCAACAGTAGGCGTCACATATGTGGGGTAGAGAGCAAATTGAAGTCTTTGGTTAAAAGCATCAGTAAACGTACCCAACACAGGCGAAAGCAGTGATTGGCCAAGCACCGCCGCTAGAGCAGTGCCTGCACCTGCGCCAGTAAGTCCAGCCAACGAGTTTCCACCAATCAAACCAAACAATTGAGGCTGAGGCATGGGCGGAGAGCTACGAAGCTGAACGCTGTCGGAGAGGCGATTGGCGGGCCCTTCAGCCTGGAGCATCACTTTTACCAAACGCAATTGACCTCCAGCACCAAGGGTTCCTGTGCCATTGGCATCAAAGACGGTTGTGTTCGACGTATTACTACCAATCCCAAGATTCACACTATCTGAGACCCTCGTCTCCATGGCGATGTCCACGTAAGGCATCAGACCCTGCGAAGGCGTGAAAACTGCCACATTCGGAGCTTTGCGATCCAAGTTAAAGGTGCTCGTAAACACCGAAATACGCCCTGTGAGCAATTGCAGCACACCTCTTAATTTAATATCTTGATCCAAAGGTCCGTTGACAGAGATTGATCCTGCTGTGGTGAAATTAGCTATATCAGGCAAATTGGTGACAGGTTTCACTTGAACTTTCAAACCAGGTCCAAACCGAACCCTAAAGTCGTCAAAAGTGATAAACGGCAACCTGGGAATAGAGGCTTTAAGGCTCTTATTTGGGTCCTCCTCAACATTGGGACCGAGCAGGACAAGAGGCTCCTTGAAATCCCAATCCTCTTCGAGCAGAGCATTGGCTGAAACCAAAGGTCCGGCAACTAACGGATCATTTATATTTCCACTCTTTCCATCACTCTTTTTAAATCTTGAGAACAAAGATGGTTGGGGAGTAATCGCCCCATCACTCAACTGAAGATTCCCTTGAAAATTAGGACTGACAAGTGCTCCATTCACGCGAAGATCAGCAGCAAGAGCTAAATCAGCAGTAGGCACCTTGATTCGCGCCTTCTCAACGGTGATGGCCAAAGGAACCTCTTCAGGCGCAGGCTTAAACAACTTCAATGCACCAATGGCCTGAATGGTTCCTGAGCGGCCAATTCGACCCTTGAAGTCCTGCACCTCTAACCGATCAAAGTCAAACAAAACGGAACTTTTAACCTTGCTAATCACTTGATCCCGAACCACAAATTCGCCATCGTTCATCACGATGAATCCATTGGCCTCCGGGGCCAGAAGACTGCCGCCAATTAACAACCGGAGATCGGTATTTCCCTCATTCCAAGCGACCACATCTCTCGAAAATCCAGCCAGGAAGTGAAGACCATCACCATGACTTTCAACCCTGACGTCCAAGGGTCGATCGGGCTTCAAGGGGACTTGCCCAATCACCGTCAGCGGCTCCTCAGCCCCCTCTGCCCGCAAAGCCAAATCAAGCTGCAACGTCTCATTAGCAAGCAAAACCTGACCACGATCGAGTGCAATCGGCTCCTGGCCAACACGTGCCTCCTCCAGCACAAGCTCAGTCGTCAGGACTGGTGCCCCTTCACCCAATCGATAGCGACCTGAAAGCCCCAAAGCCCCTTGCAAAGCTGGAGGTACGGGTGCCACCAGCGCAAGAAGACTGAACGGCAAATGTGCCAAAGAAAAGCTTCCTTTACCGGCCTGCAGGGGACCCTTGAGCTCAGCGATGAACGGCTTCACCTGCAGGGCAATATCTTTGTCATCACCATCGATCCAAAGATGACCTCGCGCGGTGAGATCCAGATCGAGGCGATTAAGGCTTGGCCCCTGAACATCAACAACAGCGTCGACTTGCCCCCGTAGATCTTCAGGATGAAACGCTTCTTTCTCTCTGCGAAGACGACGGGCATCTGCTAGTGCCAATTGAGATCCTCTAAGGGCCCTCAACTGACCATCCAGCGATCCACCAAAGGTATTCACCAACAAGCTGCCTAGGTCAGTGGCATCGCCCTGATACGGAGGAAGAGACTGAGAGAGTTGCGGGAGGCTGAGCGCACTAGCTGTTAGCCAGCGCGCACTCAGGCCACGGGCCTGAAGCTTGGCGTTCAGTCCAGCGTTTCGATATCCATCCGCCTCAAATGTGATCTGCCCGCTATCGCGAGGCAAAAGCTCGCCGCTGACGTCATACCGATCATTTTTGTACTTGGCCGTCAGCAGAGCTTGGCGCAACTGAATTCCCAGCAATCCTGGTTGCGCGAGCTTCAGATCGGCCGACATGCTCCAAGGCTGCAAGCTCAAATCACCGGAACCACTTAAACGTCCATACACCCCTTCCCAGCGCTGTTTCGGAGGCAACACCAACTCCAAACCATCCATGCTCAGGTCGTTGGCTGTCCAGCGGTAAAGAGCAGGGCTACCACTGATCTGGAGCTCACCGTTCCTGCGCTGCAAGCGAACGCTTTCGGGCAACCAATTACCCCCAAATTGAGCATCTAAGGAGCCAGAAATCACAGCTCCAACGGATGCCATCTGGAGTTGTCCACCACCACCCTGGCGTCCTTCAAAGCGGCCTTCCCAACGTTCAACCAGGCGAATAGCACCTGCACGAGGACTATTAATTTCGAGCTGAAGGTCAGGCTGCAAAGACTGAAGAGGGCCACGGACCTCCCCGTCCGCCGCAATCGTGCCGTCCATCTCCGTCCCAAGGAGGGGCCCAATCCTGCTGAGGGGATAGTCCTGTAAACGCACATTGGATTCCAACGCGCCAACCTGCAGCCCACCCTTCCCGATTTGAAGGGGCAAGACAGCATCTGCATTGAGTTGAGGGCTACTGAAGCGATTCAGACTCAACAATCCCTGATCTGAGGACCAATCGGCCTGTAGAGACCATCGCTCTAGCAAAGGATTGCTGTCTTGCTTGAGCGCCAACTGAAGTCGAGGGGACAGGCTGGGGCCCGACACACGCAACTCACCATTGAGAGGGGCTTTCGTCCCCAATAGCTCAGGAATCAAAGGCAGTCCCTTCCAGGCCTTCCCCACCAGTTGAAGCTGCTTGGTTTTGATATCAAGCAGCGGGTACAGCGCACCCTCCGCCTTTACCGATACACCAGGAGCCTTTAAAGCCAATGTTTCGAGGCTGGCTTTCCATGCCTTTGAGCGACGCCCATCGCCCCGCACCTGCAGATCAATCGCAATGGGTTGCTCCAGGACATTGGCCTCAGGGAGTCGCCATCGCCCTGAAAGGTTGAAACGGGGCTGAGACCAGTCACCATCAAGGCGCATCGCCAGCTGATTGTCCTGATTCAGCTCCTTCAGGGTGGCGCTTAAATCAAAGCTCTGATTCAGATGAAGGCGTCCGCCCAAACTGGCCCGATAGGGGCCATAACGCCACTGACTGCGGGGAATCGAGAGTCGGTCATCATCACATTGGAGACGCAGCTGTCTGGATGCAAGCGCGTGCTGAAGCGGCTTGCCGCTGACCTTCAAGCCCACGACCGACAGTCCACCACCACAGCTGGTTTGACCTCGATTCCATTCGAAACTGAGATCACCACCCACTTGCCCCCTCAACTGGATGGGCTGCTCCATGGGGAGCAACCCTTGCAAGCGGTCCAGGCGAATCCGCTTCAGACGCGTCGCCAGCTGAAATTCAGGACGGTCCCAGTGAGCCCGCCCTTTCAGCGTCACCGAGCCTCGATCAGGAAGACCCATTTGAAAGGCACCATCGGCCCATTTCTCATTGAGACGAAGGCGCGCAGCTCCCGCTAAAGAAAGCTGAAGGTTCGCTGGCTCAACACGGATTTTGGCTGGATCGACAAGCCGAACACGAAGGTCCACGCGATGCAGAAACTCACCGTTTGGCTTTGGTCCTGGCACCCAAAACTGCCCTTGTTGATTGCGGCTTAGGTTGACGTTTGCCCCGTTCAGTCGGGCCACGACCACCAGGCGCAAATGGCGAATGCTGGAGAGAGGATCAATCCCCAAGCTGAGTTTCTGAACACGAAGGGTTGAGGCATCCTTCGTTCCAGGACGAATCCTGATCGGCCCGATCCCGATCCCATCAAGGCCAAGGCCGCGATAAGGGCCGATCTCAATCGGATGCCCCAGAGGTATGGAAAGTTGCTGTTCGAGGGAGGGGCGCAGTCCATTCACAGCCCGTGCAATCAATCGGTCAGCGGTGAGCCAAACCGCAGCTGCAGCCACAACTGTGAGACCTAGTCCAGAGATCATCACTCGTGGAGCCATCGCGCCTTTGCCAGTGCTCCCCATTGATGACCGTCATCCCTGCCAAGGTCGACGCAATATAGAGAGGAGATTTGTCCCTAACCAGCCCATGCCGCTTCCGGAATTATTGGAGGGTTCCAGCAAATGGCTGGCCTGGAGTGGCCTGGGCCTGTCTGTTCTGACGGTGATTGCGTTCGTGACCCGTTGGGGACTGCGTTTTCGCCTTGTTGGCGTCAGCAGTTTTACGTTCTTGTTAGCGGTGAGTTGTTGGGCGTTTTCAATCAGCTATTCGCCCCCGGTGCGCGTGGAAGGAGCTTTACAAGTGCCGATTGTGTTTGACAACGGCACCGACCTTGTCGTGGCACAAGCTTCCAGTGATTTTGCAGACGGTGCCATTGCACCAACCCTGGACCAGATCGCTGCAAACCTCCGTCCGGGTGGTCGCAATCGTGAAGTGCGCGTTCGACTTCGGCAGCTTCAGGCCGTGAGCGAGGGCACTTCAAGACCTGTTGTATTGGGAGAAACCAAACGAGACTTCAGCCAGGGATGAACGCCAATGCCCCTCTCCATGCGTTACCCCAAGGTTTTCGCGATGAGCAGCATGATTTAAAACAAGCTGGCATCAGCAACTGGGGGCAGCTCCGTGATCTCACAGATCAAAATCTGAGCCGTCTTGTCGCAACGGGGCGATCCACAGCTCGCAATCTCAAACGCCTACGCGGAATCGCTGAATTGGTGTGCTGTTTGGAACTTGCCCCAGCCGATGCGGCCTTATTAATGCACGCAGGCTTTGCAACGGTCGCAGCCATCGCAACCTCTTCGCCGCAGGAGATTACAAACCGCACAGGGCGCCTGGAACGCCAATTAGGGAGTGGCAGAGCTCCGGTTGTGGATCTTGCGATTGCCAAACAATGGATCATGCAAGCAAAAGCCAGGCAAACCACGAACTGACCGCTCCAAGCTGCAGCCCCGGACTTACTCCTTTGAAATAGTTTCAGTTATTCAAGGAGGAACCTTGCGTCCCCTCCAACAAGGTCTCGTTAAAACTTGGTTTATGCGCCAGCTGACGATTCCATTCCTTTCACTCTCATTGCTGATATCCGCTTCACCAGGGTTCGCTCAATCCAGCCTTCTAGAGAGCGTTAAGAGAAACCCAGCGGAAGCCAAAGCGCTCTGCCAGTCGTTCAAAGCCATGAACGACAATGGCCAGTCCGCACTCTCATCTGAAGCCATCAATCAGCTGGCAAATCAACGCAACATGAGTCCAGGTAACGCAGAAATCTTGGCTACTTATGTGATCGGACTGCACTGCTCGGATGTTCGCTGATCAGACCTTCACCGATCAGAGGTTCCCTGATCAGTGCTTCATAGACGCGACATTGATCACCCCTGATGGGGTGAGTTTGGTGTCACGCATTTGGACTCCACAGGGCGCTGGTCCATGGCCCACCCTGCTGATGAGACAGCCCTACGGGCGGGCGATTGCTTCCACTGTGACCCTCCCCCACCCGCTTTGGTGGACCGACCAAGGATTTGCAGTCGTCGTTCAAGACGTGCGCGGACAGGGCAGCTCGGAAGGAACCTTTCAAGGCTTTGGCCAGGAAGCCGCTGACACCGCAGCCACCCTGACTTGGCTCCGCGAACGGCCCGAATGCAACGGCCGCATTGGCCTTTACGGATTGTCTTACCAAGGGCTGACCCAACTGCTCGCCCCACCGGATTGCCCAGCTCCTGATTGCCTGGCCCCAGCCATGTGCGGGTTGGATGAACGGGAGCATTGGAGTTGCGAAGGCGGCGCTCATTGGTGGCACCTCGGCCTCGGCTGGGGCTTGCAGCTTGCAGCCCTGCAAGCCAAGCGCCGCAACGATCCAGGCGGCTGGAACGAGATCCATAGCGCATTGGTGGATGGTCGCTATCTGCGCGAGGGAGTCGGACTCTTGGAGCGACATGACCCCAAGGGGATGGCCTTGCGCTGGTTGCAACAACCTGCTGATCAAGCCAAAGGCTGGACTCTCCATCGCCCAACGGATGCCTGGCTCCGCAAACCCATGCTTCTGATCGGAGGGTGGTGGGATCCCCATCTGCGAGGTCTCCTCGACCTTCTCACAACAGCCCGATCCAGCGGCGGCAATCCAGAACTGCACATTGGCCCCGCCACCCATCTGCAGTGGTGGCCAGAAACCAACCAGCTCCTCCTGGATTTTTTCAATCAACATCTTAAAAATTCTCCGCCCCACAGCCAAGGCAAGACAACAGAGATCAGGTTGTGGGATCAAGGCGATGCCACCTGGTCTCGTCAGAGCGGAAGCGAGTGCTCCAGCGCCTGTTGGCACCTCGGCAGCCAAGGTTTGGCCTGCCTTGATCTAACCGATGGGCAATTGCTTGATGCAGCCATCCCTGGATCAGGAACCTGCGTCATCGTTCATGACCCGTGGCGACCCGCACCAGCCGTTGGTGGTCATTTGAGTCCTACGGCTGGGCCCTGCGATCGGAGGATCGTGGATCAACGCTCGGACGTGGCCGTGTTTAGTTCCGCGCCACTCAAAACAGGGCTCCAGCTGTGCGGTCGCCCTGTTTTGAAATTAAAAGTATCCGCCGATCAGCCAGCCTTTGATCTGTGCGCTGCACTATCAAAACTCCCCGCCGGTGGAGATGAAGTGCAGCAGCTCTCAACAGGTGTGTTGCGAGTGCGACAAGCCACTCACAGCGAGAACGACAGTGACATCCCATTCAGCACCATCACGCTCGAGCTACAACCACTGCTTGTGAGCTTCCAACCTGGAGATCGACTAAGGCTCTCGCTTGCGGGGGCCTCATGGCCAGCGATTGCGATCAATCCAGGCGATGGGAAGCAACGCTTTGGCCCCCCCAACAGCGATTGCCGTGTCATCACCCTTTGCTTACAGCTGGATGAGGCGACACTGCAAATGGCGCCACTGCTTGTTCCCCAAGCCGGATGAACTCCGGCAAACTGATTCCATTGTTGCCCCACATTCATGAAGCTCTCCTCCTGCCTTCTGGTCTGCGCTCTCGCGGCACCGATGCTGCAGGCGTTCCCGGTGCCAGCGGCACGAGGTGAACAGCTTTTAGCCCAGGGAGCACTGGCCCCAAGGACACCTTTAAGCACCAGTGAGGCCAGCCAGGCAGCAGATTTTTTACTGACAGCTCTACAAACCCGTAACGCCCAGGCTTTGTTTGATCGCCTGTCCGCCCCACTGCAAAACGCAACCACCGTTGAAGCAGTGAAGGGGCGATTAAATCAGGCCCATCGCATCCAATCCACGCGTGTTGTAGCGATTTATCCAGGAATCGATGACACCACCGTGGATGTGATTGCCCAAACCGAGCAGGGGAGCAAGGAGCTGCTGCTCGTTCTTGATGATGAAGGCAAGCTTGTGGCCTGGAAATGGCTGGGTGAAACGCTGCCGATCGAGACAACCGCCCTGAAATTTGTTCGCGATCTCGACGCAAAACGCTGGATTGCTGCTCGCTACTACCTGTCGCTTGATTTTCAAAAAGAAATTTCCCCAGAGGATCTGGAGCGAAAGTGGAGCAAGTTGAGCCGCATCCTCGGTGGAGTGAAGCGGGTCAAAAACGCTGTTGTCTCAAGCAGAGGAGCCGAACAACAACTCGTTTTGGTCACCATTGAATTTGGAACTGTGACCGACAACTTGTTCGTGATTTTCGATGCTCAAGGCCGGATCATCAACGTGGACTTCTCAGAGGATCTGGTCTGATCCCAAAAACTCGGGCGAATCCATGCAGCCATGGCGGCTTTTCCGCTTAAGCTCCCGGGCTAACGAAGACCATCCCCCTGCATGACCGGCGCTGTTCTCGACTGGATGGTTCAGGACAGCCAGAGGCTGGCTGAATGCCGACACGATCATCCCTTCTCTCTTCTGGGGCCCCAACAGCTGGAGTCGGGTCAATGGATTGTTAGGGCTTGGGTTCCAGAAGCTGAAACCGTTGAGTTGATCCTCGATGGCGAACGCCTCTCGATGCAAACGCCTCATCACCCATGGGTGTTCGAAGCTCAATGCTCAAGGGATCCAGGGCATAACTACAAATTGAAGATCCGCCGAGGCGGGCTCGAGCACGAGCAATTCGATCCTTGGGCCTTTCGGCATGAATGGATGGGCGAAATGGATCGCCATCTGTTTGCAGAAGGCAATCACCATCACATTTGGCGCCGGATGGGGGCCCACCAATGCCAACAAGGTGGCATCCAAGGTGTGATGTTCTGCCTCTGGGCACCGAACGCCCTCACCGTCAGCGTGATCGGAAATCTCAATTCCTGGGATGGCCGCTATCACCCCATGCAGCAAAGGCTGGGCGGTATCTGGGAACTATTTATTCCTGAGCTTGAGGAAGGACATTTTTATAAATACGAAATCCGTACCCAAGACGGCCACTGTTATCAAAAGGCTGACCCCTACGGCTTTCAGCATGAAGTTAGGCCTGATACCAGCTCCATCGTTAGTCATCTCGACGGATTTCAGTGGAATGATGACGCCTGGATCAGCAGCCGAGACAGACGCAACCCTCTCGATCAGCCGATCTCGGTTTACGAGATGCACCTTGGTAGCTGGATTCACGCCGCCGCCGACGATCCATTCATCGAAGCCGATGGAACTCCTCGCCCACCGGTGCCTGCTGCTGATCTAAAGCCAGGTGCCCGCCTGCTCACCTATCCCGAGCTTGCCGATCGTCTGATTCCTTACGTCAAAGAGCAAGGATTCAGCCACATCGAATTGATGCCAATCACAGAGCATCCTTTCGATGGGTCATGGGGATACCAAGTCACTGGCTGGTATGCACCCACAAGCCGCTACGGCACTCCCGACGAATTTCGCGCCTTCGTGGATCGCTGCCACGCCGAGGGCATCGGGGTGATCATCGATTGGGTGCCTGGCCACTTCCCCAAAGACAGTCATGGGCTTGCCTTCTTCGATGGCTGCCACCTTTACGAACATGCTGACCCACGAATTGGCGAGCACAAGGAATGGGGGACGCTGATCTTCAACTACAGCAGGAATGAGGTAAGAAACTTCCTCGTTGCCAATCTCGTCTTCTGGTTTGACCAGTTCCACATCGATGGCATCCGGGTTGATGCAGTGGCATCAATGCTTTACCGAGATTATTTACGGCCCGATGGTGAGTGGTTAGCCAACGAACAAGGGGGTAGAGAAAACACCGAAGCCGTTCGCTTCCTTCAGCAAGCCAATCACGTTCTATTCGAGCATTTCCCAGGTGCTCTCTCTATCGCAGAGGAATCCACCACCTGGCCCATGGTGACTCAGCCCACGGAGAACGGTGGACTTGGCTTCAATCTCAAATGGAACATGGGTTGGATGCACGACATGCTCGATTACTTCGAGCTGGATCCGTGGTTCCGCCAGTTTCACCAAAACAACATCACGTTTTCGATCTGGTACACCTACACCGAAAACTTCATGCTTGCCCTTAGTCACGACGAAGTCGTGCATGGCAAGAGCCATCTCCTTCACAAGATGCCAGGCGATGACTGGCAGAAGTACGCCAACACGCGCGCCTTGCTGGCCTACATGTGGACGCACCCAGGCAAGAAAACGATCTTCATGGGTATGGAGTTCGGTCAACGTTCTGAATGGAACGTTTGGGGGGATTTGCAGTGGGATTTGCTGAACTACGAGCCGCACGCGGGTGTTCACCTCATGGTGAAAGAACTCAACGCGCTCTATAAGCAAGAGCCTGCTCTCTGGAAAGACGACTTTGATCAGTACGGCTTCCAGTGGATCGACTGCAATGACAATCGCCATTCCGTGATTAGCTTCATGCGACGGGAAAGCACAAGTGGCTCTTGGTTAGTCGTCGTGGCCAACTTCACGCCCCAAAGCCATTCCCATTACAAAGTGGGAGTTCCAATCTCTGGCTTCTACGAAGAAATCTTCAATACCGATGCTGCCAAATACGGTGGCAGCAACCTGGGAAATCTTGGTGGGAAGCTAAGCGATGAATGGGGAATCCATGGCTATGAAAACTCCTTGGATCTCTGCCTGCCGCCACTCAGCGTGATGGTGTTTAAGCACGATGCCAAGAAAAGTTTGGCTGAAGCCAGCAAAAAAGAGAGTGATTAGGTTCAGGTGATGTGACAAAACTGGCCGAATCGCCGAAAAGCACAGCGTTTTGGTCAGTTTCGTCAGGTAGGTTGCCGCCTGGATCTTCACGCATTCATGAGCGACACCCTGCCCCTACTGCTCCGTGCCGCCCGCGGAGAATCGGTAGAGCGTCCTCCAGTCTGGATGATGCGCCAAGCAGGGCGCTACATGAAGGTCTACCGCGACCTTCGCGATCGCCACCCCAGCTTCCGAGAACGATCTGAAAACCCCGATCTCTCGTACGAGATCTCCATGCAGCCCTTTAAGGCCTTCCAGCCTGATGGGGTGATCCTTTTCTCAGACATCCTGACCCCACTGCCTGGCATGGGGATCGAGTTCGACATTGTTGAGAGCAAAGGCCCTCAAATTGGTGATCCAATCAGGAACCTCAGTCAAGTTGAAGCGCTCAGACCTTTGCAGCCAGAAGAGAGCATGCCCTTTGTGGGCGAAGTCCTGGGCCGGCTGCGCAGCAGCGTTGGCAATCAGGCCGCAGTCCTTGGCTTCGTAGGCGCCCCCTGGACCCTGGCGGCATACGTCGTGGAAGGAAAAAGCAGCAAGAACTATGCCGTCATCAAAAAGATGGCCTTTCAGGAGCCAGAACTCCTGCATAAACTCCTCGATCACTTCGCGACTTCGATTGCCACCTACCTGCGTTATCAAATTGATTCCGGAGCGCAGGTTGTCCAGATGTTTGACTCCTGGGCAGGGCAACTCAGCCCCGCCGATTACGACACGTTTGCTGCGCCCTATCAGAAAAAAGTTGTTGATCTCGTCAAACAAACGCATCCCGACACCCCATTCATCCTTTACATCTCTGGAAGCGCAGGGGTTTTAGAACGAATGGGTCGCACAGGTGTCGACATCATTTCTTTGGATTGGACCGTGGACATGGCTGAGGGCCTCGCCCGCCTTCCCGACCACATCGGCGTACAAGGCAATGTCGATCCTGGATTGCTGTTTGGCACACCTGAGGCCATTCGCGATCGCATCGATGATTGCGTGCGCAAGGCCCGTGGTCGCCGCCACATCCTGAATCTTGGCCATGGAATTTTGCCTGGCACGCCTGAGGAGAATGGCCGCGCATTCTTTGAAGCTGGTAAGACTGTGATGGATCGAATCGGGGAGGGCTGATTGATCCCGTCACCCGCTCGAATCTTGATTACCGGCGCAAGTGGTTGCGTCGGCCAATACACAGCGGCTTGGCTCCTGGAAAATTCCGATGCCGAGTTGCTGCTTTGGCTGCGAGATCCAGCCAAACTTTCGGCAATCTCAGCAGATCAACCACGTGTCCGCTTGTTAGTGGGAGATCTGCGTGAAACAGATCGATTTGCGAGCGAACTCTCCACCGTGACCCGGGTGATTCATACGGCTACTGCATGGGGAGATCCTGAGCGTGCCCATCAGGTGAATGTTGTGGCCGTCAAAAGGATGCTGGCCCTTCTGAATCCAGCTGTCGTTGAGCAGATCATCTATTTCTCAACCGCCAGCATTCTCGATCGTTCCTTGCAACCGCTTCAAGAAGCTCTGGCCTACGGCACCGAATACATCCAAACCAAAGCTCAATGCCTTGGAGAGCTTGAACAACACCCGTTGGCTGAACGCATTGTGGCGGTGTTTCCAACACTGGTCTTCGGCGGAAGGGTAGATGGAACAAGTCCCTTCCCGACCAGTTACCTAACGGAAGGCTTAGCGGAAGCAAGCAAATGGTTATGGCTCGCTCGCTGGCTGAGAGCCGATGCCAGCTTCCATTTCATCCATGCTGCTGACATTGCTGCAATCTGCGGAATCCTGGCGACCACCCCTCACCAACCCAATCCAGAACCTGGGCAGGGACCGGTCCGCAGAATCGTGATGGGACAACCGTGGATCAGCGTGAACGATGCCGTTGCCACGCTCTGTCGCTGGAGAGGTGTGTCGCGAACTCCTGGGATACCCCTTTGGAGCTGGCTAATTGAAGGCCTGATCAAAATCCTTCCCATCGAAATCAACGCATGGGATCGATTTTCAATTCATCAACGTCACTTCGTTCATGATCCCGTTACCCAGCCTGAACGCTTCGGTGGTCGAAGCTATGGACCAGACCTTGAAACAGTTCTGATGAATTCAGGACTTCCACATCGTGGAAGCATCTGAACAGCGTTAAACTCACAACAGTGTTTATGAGCTCATGATCAGCCGTTTGCGTTCTCTCCTCTCAGCCGCGATTGCTTTGGCACTCGTCCTGGGCATCGGTGTTGGTACAGCCAATGCTGCCACTGTTGAAGTGAAGCTCGGTACAGATTCCGGCATGCTTGCATTCGAACCCAGCACCCTCAACATCAAAGCTGGTGACACCGTCAAATTTGTCAACAACAAGCTGGCACCTCACAACGCCGTTTTTGATGGCCACGACGAGCTCAGCCACAGCGATCTAGCGTTTGCTCCCGGCGAATCATGGGAAGAAACCTTCACTGAAGCTGGAACTTTTGACTTCTACTGCGAGCCCCACCGTGGTGCTGGCATGGTTGGCAAAGTTATCGTTGAGTGATCGCTTAGATCAGCAGTTGAACACAAGTCCGGCGAGCGTTTTAACAGATGCTCACCGGGCTCTTTTTTTGTCCACCGAAATGGATAGGGTTGTAGAAATTGAAGTTGGTGGTGATGCTCCATCCCATGTCCCTGTTCGCATTGCTGCTTTGCATCGGCCTCAACCTGTTGGGAGTCTCACCTGCAGTTGCGGTGGCCAGCACTTCTGGCGTTGACGTCGAACATGGTGGGCAACTCTTTTCTGCGAATTGCGCTGCATGTCACATGGGTGGTGGCAATGTGATCAGTGCGTCCAGAACATTGAGTCAAAGCGATCTTCAAGCTCATCTCAATGAGTACGGCGACGATCACATTGAGGCCATCGAGCACCAAATTGAAAATGGAAAGAATGCGATGCCCTCGTTTGAAGGAAAATTGAGCGAACAAGACATCATTGATGTAGCCGCCTACGTAGAACTCAAGGCTGAAAAAGGCTGGCAGCGATGAGCCGAGAGGGTTGGAAAGATTTCTTGCGTGCTGCAGAACGAAGTCCAGCTCTTCAACGGGAACTCAGCGTCTGTAGTGAAACAAAAGACATCGTTGCGCTTGGCAAGAGACTAGGTTTCTCATTGTGCCTAGACGACCTCAACCAAGACCCTCAAGCCGAAGCCATCAGCAAATGGTTCGAGCAGAGCACGATCCAATAACCGGACAACCCTCTACATCACGGCGTACATATCTCACCTTTATCCTGATAACTCTGGAGCGACATCAGGCGTTGATCAAAGCAAATGCAATGACTAGCGAACAGTTGGATCGGGTCATTGAGATGGCATGGGAAGACCGCACACCCTTTGAAGCGATTGAATATCAGTTCGGTCTGATGGAGAAAGATGTGATCAGCTTGATGCGCCAGTCGTTAAAACCAGGATCCTTCCGTAGCTGGCGTAAACGTGTCTCAGGCCGCAAAACCAAGCATGCAGCCACGAGCCATGCCGACCGATTCAGAGCAGCTTGCCACCACTAGGCAACATCGAAAAATCAATCGTCAGATTGGTTGCTCGAGCGGCTCTCAATCTTGGCATCAGCCCAACGTGAGAAGAAATAAACAGCAATAAACATCGGCAAGTAGGCAACCCACATGTTGTCGAGCTGCAGACCACTGTTGTTAATGAGAACCAAGCCTCCATAGCCAACAACAAAGTAAATACCAGCCCTGCGAAGAGCTCCAATCTGTTTAGGGTTCATCGAGATCAGTACCATTTTCCCTAAGCTAAGAGATCACTCAGCCGATGGCATCGTTTCTGCTTCGACCAGGATGCAGCAGTATCAATCGGGACAATTCTTACGGATTACATTGTCTCCGTAGCAAATACTGGCATTGAGGAGAGGACTCCCAGAACCGAGGCAAACAAGCTCCTACAAACAAGCATTCCAAGTTGCAGCATCATCTATTACCAGCATTACATGCTTGAGAATGCAAGGAACTGTGAAAGCAGGCTCAACAGTACTGATCCGGCATTAAATCTAAGCTGGAGTCACCTAAAGCCTAAGAACTTCAATAATCTGAGGAGAAGATTGGTAGGCAGAAAGAGTCGCCTTGGCAGGATGCCTGAAGTCCACATTCAAGGATTGATCACCCAATCGATGGGCGTAGAACGCAAATTACCTCTTTAGGAATCTCCAACTTTAGTTAGCAACCAACATCCCAGACCATGCCACGGATATGGACCGTAAAAGAGTTGAGCACAAACAGAAAAAGAGGGGGGATTATTTTCAGAGTTCCTGGGGAAAGGCGATAGAACTACGCGAGTAACTGCCAACAAGCACAACAGAGATC
>ERZ887830.236-NODE-236-length-36124-cov-21.314425_pt1 | contig 36124 bp, 45 predicted proteins | sample MGYA00521101_ERZ887830 | MGnify/ENA primary metagenome ERZ887830 (study PRJEB32303, sample SAMEA104408592) | aquatic metagenome | biome: Marine water; feature: Pelagic; material: water | place: Baltic Sea | collected 2014-06-05T16:38:00 | depth 1,762 m ... | reverse complement strand
TCTAGACAGTATATATTGGACTGGTGTAACATTTAATGTAGGAGCAATAGACAGCACACCAACATACCTTGATATATCATCAGATGGAACAAAAATATTTGTTTATGGTCTTGGAGGTAATAGAACATACCAATTGGATTTATCAACTCCTTTTGATTTATCAACTACTGTATATAATGGTGTAAAATCTGAACAACGTAATACAGGATATGGGATGTGGATTAGTGATGATGGAAACTCAGTTTCTGGACGGATAACTTCTGGCACAATTGTTACTTACAAAATTGATGGCACTGCCGATGCAGTGTATCCTACAGTTACCACACCATCTGGGTATATGTCAGATTGGAACTTTGATTTTAATTATATAATAGACCAACATAAAAATCATACTAGTATAGGCACATATGATCACATTTTGTTTATTTCGAATGATGGATCTAAATTATATCAGAGTACTGGAAATAGTAAAATAATACACCAGTATAACTTGGATGTTGCATATGATGTAACTAGTAAGAGCAGTTCGTATAGCACAGGAACCTTCAATAATCTATCTGGTTTTGTTGAATGTATGTGGATGTCATCAGATGGTGTAAATATGTATATTGGCGATTATGATAATAAACTCTATCATTATATATTGGGAACACCATTTAATATTAGTACTGCAGTATATACAGCAGTAAATTCTTCAGTAAATTCAATTACACATCTTAGAAGTATTGAGTTTAATCCAGATGGTATAGGATTTAATTTATATTATGAAACTGGTCAAATTGTAAAGCAATATATATGCGCAACTCCATGGGATATTACAACTGCATATTGGACAGGTAATTCCCATGTGTTTGAAGGACAACACACGCCAATTTCTTTCCAAATGAGTTCAAATGGAGCAAAAGTATATACATATACGCAAGAGGATGATACTTTACGTGAGTATGCATTGACAACCGCTTGGGATATCAATACTATTAGTACAACTCCCAGCAATTCACATTTCTTTAGAAATACTGATACCATTCACATTGCTGCTAATGGAAGTCTTTTGACCGCATCTACTGGTACCACTTACCAGGTATATAGCATTGATGGAAGTGCTTACACTCCTGTGACTGCAACCGGTGGTTCGATAACCTGGGTAGCAGACTTGCAAGAATTAACGTATGCTACTGGTATAAGTTATGCACCATCTAGTAGTACTGATAACTTTATTTTCAGTGATGATGGCACTAACATGTATACTTCAAACGGTGGGTATGTAACACAACATACTTTGTCCACTCCATATGATATAAGTACAGCATCCTTAACACACACAACAAACTTACGAGATGATGTAGGCGTTTATAATGCTGTTACTGACCAGATAAGAGGAATGCATATTAATTCTACTGGGACAAAGTTTTATGTAATAGATCACTTGAATCCTTGCTCTATGTATCAGTTTGATTTTGGTACTCCATTTGCTATTAGTACGATTACTGCTACATCTGGAACATATAAGAGATTCATGAGACCCAACAGTTACATAACAGATTTTACAATGTCATATGATGGTAAGATTATGGTACATACACGTGGTGAATATATAGTTGAAAGAGTATTGGCTACACCATTTGATATATCAACTGAATATAGAACTAGTAATACATATTGGTTGGGCGATCTTGATACTTCAATTAAATCACTTCAGTTTAGTTCAGATGGATTGGCACTATATGCATTTGGCACAGAGGGCAATTCTATGTATGAACTTCCAATGACAACTGCATATGATATAACTACGATTTCATATGCAGGTATAACAAAGAGAGTTCCATATTCAACTAATGCTAGATTATCATCAGATGGATCAAAAATGTATGTTAGAATCGGAACTATATTCTATCAATATAATAATAGCTAATAATCACTGATTATTTAAAATAATTAAAAGCGCCCTCCGGGGCGCTTTTTTTGTGCTAAATACATATATAAATTAAGTGAGTATATAATTACTATGGCAGACCTAACAAAGCAAGCATACAAAACTACAGAATTTACTGATGAACAATTAAGTGAGTTTAGTCAATGTATAGACAATCCTTCCTATTTTCTGAATACATACTTCACAATTCAACATCCTACAAAAGGTAGTATGATATATAAAGCGTATGATTATCAAAATGAACTTGTAAATTCATATCATAACTATCGCTACAGTATTTCAATGCTGGGTAGACAAATGGGCAAGTCAACTACAGCGGCAGGCTATTTGTTATGGTATGGTATGTTTGTTCCAGATCAAACAATTTTGATTGCAGCACACAAATATAGTGGTGCACAAGAAATTATGCACAGAATTAGATATGCATATGAACTATGTCCAGATCATATAAGATGTGGTGTTATATCATATAATAAGGGATCAATTGAGTTTGATAATGGTTCACGTATCATTGCACAAGCAACAACAGAGAATACAGGGCGTGGTTTGAGTATTTCATTATTGTATGCAGACGAATTTGCATTTGTTAGACCTACAATTGCTAAAGAATTTTGGACATCTATATCTCCTACACTAGCAACTGGTGGTAAAGCGATTATCACATCAACACCAAACTTGGACGACGACCAATTTGCTCTTATTTGGCAAGGTGGTATCAAGACAGTTGATGAATTTGGAAATGAAACGCAAGTAGGGGTCAATGGTTTTAGAGCATATAAAGCAGTTTGGTCAGAACATCCTGATAGAGATGATCAATGGGCAAGCGAAGAAAAAGGACGTGTTGGAGTAGAACGTTTTTTACGTGAACACGAATGTGAATTTGTTGCATTTGATGAAACATTAGTTGACAGTGTAAAATTATCACAGTTTAGAGGTATTGAGCCATTACGTAAGACAGGACAGATACGCTGGTATGATTCTATAAAGAAAAATAATACTTACGTTGTTGGACTTGATCCTGCAATGGGAACTGGCGGTGATAATGCTGCTATTCAAGTTTGGAGTTTACCTGAGATGAATCAAGTAGCAGAGTGGCAACATAATAAAACTGATATGCGAGGACAAGTTAAGACGTTATATGATATTCTGCATATTATTAAAGAAGAATTAAAAGAATTGGGAAACAAATCACCAGAAATATATTGGAGTGTTGAGAATAACTCACTTGGTGAAGCAGCACTGATACTCATAGAAGAAATGGATGAAGATAAGTTTCCAGGTGAGTTTTTACATGAGCCTAAGAAGCGAGGAGCGAGCCGGTCAATACGTAAAGGGTTTACTACAACATATAAGACTAAAATTACTGCATGTATGAAAATGAAATCTTGGATTGAAAGTGATAAGATGACACCGATAAGTAAAAATCTAATAAGAGAGTTCAAAACATTTGTCGCTAAGGGTAAAAGTTATGAAGCAAAATTAGGTGAGACTGATGATCTTGTTAGTGCCACATTATTATGTGTGAGACAAATACAAGTTATATCACGATTTGATGAACAGTATGAATCATTGTTGGGAGAAAGTTTAGATAATGATGATGACTATGATGAACCACTTCCTATGGTATTTTGATAAATACTAAAAAGGAAACAATATTATGGCAATTAATTTTAAAGATACAGCAGAAAAAATAATGAGAATACTACAAGGTAATGGACTATCACCAAAATTATTTTCTAATACGGATGGTAAGAGTGTGGCTGTACCAGAAGAAGCTAGATATTTTTATATACAAAATCCTAACATTATGATTTTTTTAGATGATGAGTCATCTGAAATAAAATTTCATATTGGAGAAGATGTTGATATTGATACGCCTAGTGTAAGTAAACTAATAAAACTAGTCAAAAACTTAGCTAGAAGCAATCTTATGGATTTCGATATTCGAACCTTTGGCAAGCATATCGAACCTAAAAATTATGTATTTAATATAGAAAAAAATAAGGAGCAAGAAATGAATGATGTACTGGGAGAAGGACTAAGTCCATTGGAAGGCTCTACAAAAACAAGTAGACAGACATTAGAAAATGTCAGATTGATTATCCGACATAAAAAGCCAGTTAATGAAGAACAACGTGGATCAAGATCACGTAATATTTCTGCTATATTTGTAGAAAATTCAGACGGTGAGCGATTTAAATATCCACATAAGCATTTATCTGGTGCAAGGGCAATGGCTAGACATGTTAGTAATGGCGGAGTACCAAGTGATATGGTTGGCGAAGCAATTATTGAACAAACTACCACTCTAGTTAAATTGAAGGAATTTATTAATATTGTAAATAAGCAGGGACTTATTAATGAAGCAAATCGTGATGTAGTTCTTAATGTTAAAAGACAAATAGAATCAGTTAAAGAAAATATCAATCGTATTCAAGGACCTAAGGGTTATGTATCATTTGTAGAATCACTTGCATTAAATGAAGTAGATGAATCTGAAGAAATTTCAGAAGAAACAGTAAATGATTATGTTCAAAAATTTACGAAGTCATCGTTTGAAGAAAAATTAACAGATATTTTGCCACTAATTCATCGTGCAAATACGGTAGAATCAAAAAAGCAAAAAGTAAATCAAGTTGATCGTGTAAAAAATATATTACAAGCATACAATGAAGATGGGTCAGTTGTTAATAATATTACCTTTAATCCTAGTACTTTAGATATGAACAATATCAAGAAAACAGAACTAGATGAAAATAGTGACACTCCTAGTTTATCGCAGACATTTGCTGATTTGGCTAACAGAATACAGGTAGAATCGTGCGATGACAATCGTAGACACGATAGAAGTAATGACCGTGCGGCAGAATTATCAATATTTTTGAGAAATATAGCAGAACAAGTAAAAACTGCACCACAAACAATAGAACGTGACGCACTAGAATTGGGTGCTAGACTTGTTAAAATGTCAAATTCTGATATCGCTAATAATGTAGTAGAAACTACAATTGAAGATAAAATGGATGATATGTTATCAGAAGCATTCAAATCATTTAATAATTTCGACTAAAAAATAATAAAAATTTATTTAAAAAAGGGGACTTAGGTCCTCTTTTTTGCTTGACAATGATAAATAAATACTGTAATATGTATATATGCTCTAGAGAGAATGATGCATATCACAACTAAAGCTAATATAAATCTAACACGGCTAATAAGGCTAATATAAAGGAAAAGTAAAATGGCAACACTAGCAGAAATTCGTGCAAAACTGCTTGCACAAGAAAATAAAGCAGAAACAAATTCAAATCAATCACGCGGATCAGATGCAATCTATCCATTCTGGAATATGGATAATGATAGCACTGCGGTAATTAGATTCTTGCCTGATGATGATCCCACCAACGTATTCTTTTGGCGAGAGCGCCAAGTAATCAAAATGCCGTTTGCAGGTATTGTGGGTGGTGAACAAAAACCCATTACTATTCAAGTGCCTTGCATTGAAATGTGGGGAGATACTTGTCCAGTACACGCAGAAATTCGTCCATGGTTCAAAGATCCATCTATGGAAGAATTGGGACGTAAGTACTGGAAAAAGCGTTCATATATTTTTCAAGGATTTGTAGTTACAGATCCAATGAATGAAGATATTCCAGAAAATCCTATCCGCCGTTTCATTATCGGACCACAAATTTTTAAACTATTGAAATCTGCATTAATGGATCCAGATATGGAAAATTTGCCAACTGATTTTGATTCAGGAACAGATTTCCGTCTAGTAAAAACGCAAAAAGGTCAATATGCTGACTACTCAACGTCAAACTGGGCACGTAAAGAGCGTTCTTTGAATGAAGCAGAACGTCAAGCAATTGAAACACATGGATTATATAATCTTAACGATTATATGCCAAAACGTCCATCCGATGATGAAATTCGAGTAATCATGGAAATGTTTGAAGCATCGGTTGACGGAGAGTTGTATGATCCAATGCGATGGGGGAACTACTATCGTCCATACGGCATGGATGTTCCTGAAGGTGCGGCAGCAAATGGTAGTTCACCAGCCGCTACTACAAAATCACCAGAACAAGTTGTGGCACCAGTAGCATCAGCAGTCGAACCTGCCGTTTCTCCTGCGCCAACATCTTCTCCTGAACCAGTAGCACCAGTTGCAGCAGAAGCAAGTTCGGCAGGAACAGATGCATCTGACATTCTTGCAATGATCCGTAATCGTAAAACTGATTAATAGTAGATTAATCGGGAGGGCAAATTGCCCTCCCACCAATATACATATATTTAATATAGGAGTCTATTATGGCGAAAGCATTTGATGCGTCTAAGTTTCGTAAATCAATTACAAAATCAGTCCCCGGTATGTCTATGGGATTTCGTGATCCAGACACATGGATATCTACAGGTAACTACTGTCTAAACAAGTTAATCTCTAATGATTTTCACAAGGGTATTCCACTTGGCAAAGTAACTGTCCTAGCAGGCGAGTCTGGCGCGGGCAAGTCGTATATTGCTAGTGGAAATATCGTAAAAAATGCCCAAGATCAGGGCATCTTTGTAGTTCTTATTGATAGTGAAAATGCGCTAGATGAAAGTTGGCTACATGCCCTTAATGTTGATACTAGTGATGATAAATTACTAAAACTAAATGTTGCAATGATTGATGATGTTGCCAGAATCATATCAGATTTTATGACAGATTATCGCAAAGAATATGCTGATGTAGAGGATGCAGAGCGTCCAAAAGTTCTTTTTGTACTTGATAGTTTGGGCATGATGTTAACACCAACTGATGTAACACAGTTTGAAAAGGGTGATATGAAAGGTGATATGGGTCGTAAACCTAAAGCACTTGCTGCACTAGTTCGTAACTGTGTAAATATGTTTGGAGATTTTAATATTGGCATGATTGCTACAAATCATACATATGCGTCCCAGGACATGTTTGATCCAGATGATAAGATTTCTGGTGGACAAGGCTTTATCTATGCATCAAGCATTGTTATCGCTATGCGTAAACTAAAACTAAAAGTAGATGCAGACGGCAACAAAACATCTCAAGTTCATGGTATTCGTGCTGCTTGTAAAGTTGTCAAGACACGTTACTCAAAACCATTTGAGAGTGTACAAGTAGAAATTCCATACGAAACTGGTATGTCTCCATACTCAGGTCTCATTGAATTCTTTGAAGCCAAAGGTTTGCTAGTAAAGCAGGGCAATCGTCTACGTTATGTAACTAAGTCAGGTGATGAAATTATTGAATTTCGTAAAAACTGGACAGATGAAAAACTTGATATCGTAATTAATGATTGGAATAATATTGATATTGATGATAAATCGCATGGTCTTGAATCATTGGAAGTAGATGCCAATGGTGAAATTATTGATGAAAATTTGGAAGGTAATGAGGTATAATTTATGGCAACTGGCGATACCGAGATATTACTTGACGTATGGGATGCACTTAAATCTTTTATTCCAGCAAAAGAAAAGATGGAAGCCGCAGAACGTCTAATAAAAGTATGCGATGAATTTGGTATTAGAAAAAACGAAATATTTGAAATGACAGAAAACGACAAAATTCTACAAACTGCATTTGATCGATATTTTGTAGATGATAATAGCGATGATGATTGGGATGATGAATGGAATGAGTATGAAGGATGAATTGGTATAGTAAGATAGTTGCTGATTGGAATAATATTCCAGGCTTCCTAGATTACTTTGAAATCGAACTTGCAGAAGCAAAAAAAGAAGTCAAAGTAACTGGTAATATAGAAAAAGCATCCACGCAACTTCCTGGATATGTTGAACATAGATTTGGACAGTTACAAGAAATAGAAGCAATTCTAGAACATCTAAATATACAGCTAAGAAAAAAGAGAAGCGAATATTTACGTAAATACTTAGAAAACTATAATAAATCATTATCAAGCAGGGATGCTGAAAAATATTCAGACGGCGAGGCGGAAGTTGTTGCAATATCGGAACTGATCAACCAGGTTGCGTTAATGAGGAATAAATTTCAAGGTATCACTAAGGGATTTGAAATTAAGCATTTTCAACTTAGTAATATAATTAAATTGAGAGTCGCAGGTATGGAAGATGCCGACATAAACAATAGATATTAAAGAAATTTAAAATGTGTAAATACAATGCAATTTCGGAGAAAAGAACAAATGATTAATGTAGCAAAAAGAGATGGCACAAAAGCAGAACTAGACCTGGAAAAGATGCACAAGGTTGTTTTCTTTGCGTGTGATGGTATTGCTGGAGTGTCACCCAGTGAAGTAGAGATCAAATCACATATTCAATTTTATGATGGTATAACAAGTGCAGAGATTCAAGAAACGTTGATTAAATCTGCAGCAGATTTGATTAGCGAAGAAACTCCTAACTATCAATGGGTTGCAGGCAATCTTATCAACTATCATATTCGAAAAGAAGTGTATGGGTCATTTGATCCCTGGCATGTAAAAGAGATAGTAGAGAAAAATACGAATGATGGATTTTATGATTCTGAACTATTAGGTTCTTATGATGATGACGAATGGGAAAGAATTAACTCGTTTGTAAAACACGAAAGAGATTTCAATATATCATATGTAGGCATGGAACAATTCCGTGGCAAGTATCTTGCGCAAAATCGTGCTACTAAGCAATTATATGAAACTCCTCAAGTTGCATATGTTCTTATCGCTGCAACTCTTTTCTCTGCCTATCCAAAAGATACCCGTATGAAATGGGTAAAAGACTACTATGATGCTGTGAGTAATTTTGACATTAGTTTACCAACTCCTGTAATGGCTGGTGTCAGAACACCACAGCGTCAATTTAGTAGTTGTGTTGTTATCGAAACAGGCGATTCTCTTGATTCAATAACAGCAACATCAGGTGCGATTGTGAAGTATGTTTCACAAAAAGCAGGCATCGGAATTGGCGCTGGTAGTATTCGTGCTATCAATTCGCCAATCCGAAATGGTGATGCTACGCATACTGGTGTTATTCCATTTTACAAAATGTTCCAAGCAAGTGTTAAATCGTGTTCACAGGGTGGCGTTCGGGGCGGCGCAGCTACTTTACACTATCCACTGTGGCACTTAGAAGTAGAAGATTTGCTTGTTCTAAAAAATAATAAAGGCACAGAAGATAATCGTGTCCGTCATTTAGATTATAGTGTACAGTTTAATAAACTCATGTATGAACGTCTAATGACTGGTGGTGACATCACATTGTTTTCACCTGCAGATGTTCCAGGCTTATATGAATCATTCTTCAATGACCAAGATGAATTTAGACGGTTATATGAACTTGCTGAAAACGATAGTTCTATTAGACAAAAATCTATTTCTGCAAGTGATCTATTCTCAGCATTTATGAATGAACGTAAAAATACTGGTCGCATCTATCTTATGAATGTTGATCACGCTAATACTCACAGTTCATTTCTTCAAGATATTGCTCCAGTTCGGCAATCTAACTTGTGTCAAGAAATTAATCTACCAACTCGTCCACTGAATAACCTAAATGATCCAGAAGGTGAAATTTCACTATGTACATTAGCAGCAATCAATTGGGGTAATATCAAAACACTCACTGATTTTGAACGTGTGGGACGGTTGGCAGTTCGTGGCATTGATGCATTGCTTGATTATCAGCGTTATCCAGTACTCGCCGCTGAATTATCTACATTAAAGCGTAGACCAGTTGGTGTAGGAATTATTAACTTTGCATATTGGATGGCAAAGAATGATATGACGTACACAGATCCAAACTTGGATATGATTGATGAATGGGCAGAAGCGTGGAGTTACTATCTAATTAAAGCAAGTGTTGAACTTGCTAAAGAACACGGTGCCTGTACAGGTTCAGATGAAACGAAATATCATAGTGGTATTCTGCCTATTGATACTCGTAAAATTGATGTTGATGAATTAGTAACACACCAAGAACGTCAAGATTGGGATGGACTACGCGCCGATTTGAAAGAATATGGTATTCGTAACTCCACACTAATGGCTCTTATGCCAGCAGAAACTTCGGCACAAATCAGTAATAGCACTAATGGTATTGAGCCACCACGATCACTTGTATCAATTAAACAATCTAAACACGGTGTGCTGAAACAAGTAGTGCCGGGCATACATAAACTAAAAAATAAATATGAATTGTTATGGGATCAAACTTCTCCAGAAGGTTATCTCAAGATCGTAGCAGTTTTACAGAAGTATATTGACCAAGGTATTTCAGTAAACACAAGTTACAATCCTGTGTTCTATGATGAAGAAAAAATTCCAATGTCTACAATGCTCCAACATCTTATTATGTTCTATAAGTATGGAGGCAAGCAATTGTATTATTTCAACACATTCGATGGTCAAGGCGAAATTGATGTAGATAAACTAATGGAAGAACCACTATCAGTATCACAAGTTGATGATGATGATTGTGATAGTTGCGTAATTTAAGTAAGGGTATATAAAAATGAGTGTATTTAATTCACAGAACAAAACAGATCATACTAAAGCATTGGCTTTCATGGATCCAGCAGGTGGGGTCGCTATTCAACGTTTCGACATGCTGAAGTATAAACAGTTTGATAAACTAACTGACAAACAACTTGGGTTCTTTTGGCGTCCAGAAGAAGTTGATGTAACTAAAGATTCAAACGATTTTAAAAATCTTACAGATCATGAGCGACATATTTTCACATCAAATCTAAAGCGCCAAATTCTGCTTGATAGTGTGCAAGGTCGTGCACCAGTAGAAGCATTTGGTCCACTCGTATCTATTCCAGAACTAGAAGCATGGATACAAACTTGGACATTTAGTGAAACCATCCATTCACGTTCATACACACATATCATTCGTAATGTATATTCTGATCCATCAAAAGTATTTGATGGCATGATGGATATCGAAGAAATCATGGAATGCGCAGATGATATTTCTGAATGTTATGACCAGTTGATTGATATGACCTCATATTTCAATCTATTGGGCGAAGGTACCCATACTGTTAATGGCAATGAAGTTGTTATTGATAAGTATGAAATTAAGAAATTACTTTACAAAACACTTATGAGTGTCAACATTCTTGAGGGTGTTCGCTTTTATGTTTCATTTGCATGTTCTTGGGCATTCGCAGAATTGAAGAAGATGGAAGGTAATGCTAAAATTATTAAGTTGATTGCCCGTGATGAAAATCTACATTTGGGTTCAACACAAACACTTCTAAAACTTCTGCCAAAAGATGATCCAGACTATATTCAAATTGCCAAAGAAACTGAAGCAGAGTGTATTCAAATGTTTGTTGATGCCGTCGAGCAAGAAAAAGCATGGGCAAATTATCTATTCAAAGATGGATCAATGATTGGTCTAAACACACAATTGTTAAGTGATTATATTGAATGGATTTGTTGTAAACGTATGACGGCTGTAGGTTTAAAATGTCCATATACAACACCCCAAGCAAATCCTCTACCGTGGACACAAAAGTGGATTGCTGGTGCAGAAGTTCAAGTAGCACCACAAGAAACAGAGATTTCATCTTATGTGGTGGGAGGTGTCAAACAGGATGTTGATAAGAACACATTTGGTGGCATGTCACTCTAACTTAATATAAACTATTTTATAGATTATTGAAAGCGCAGCATTTTTTGTTGCGCTTTTTGCTTGACAATGGTGGCAACAAATGCTATATTATATGCATAACTTGTTCGACGAATCAGGTTATTAGTATAACTTAATCAAAAGTGTCACTTACAAAAGGAAACTAAAAATGTCACAATCACAATTTAATTTTACACGTCACCAACTATCGATATCTGATTTCATTCTGAAATGGGGACCTAAGGTAGATTCTCAGCCAGTAGGACAGCGATTGGATACTGAAAATACATTAGAGAATAAAAAATCACAAGGCATCATCAAATCGATTATGCAAGGAATGAACATAGGTGAGATCACAATCCATGAACTTGAAAACTCGCAATTTCAGTATGAAAGTATTGATGGTGGGCATCGCAAACGTTATATAAAATCATTCTTCGAAAATCGTTTTAGAACTGAAGATGGTCGATACTTTTCCGAATTGACTGATGAAGAGAGTAAACGTTTCATGCAATACCAATTTACCTTTGTTATCTATACAGAGTTGAATGTTTACGACATTGGATATATCTTTAGAACACTCAATGAAACAACAAAAGTCAATCACCAAGAGGAATTGAACTCATATGGTAACATCCCAATTGCAAATGCAATTCGAGAAATGGTGCGGCCAGTCGTTGGAATCAATAACAGATTTCATTCACTGTTCGATTACTTTCAGCGTGATCCATCATCTAAGAAAACACACAACTTAGTTAGTTTTAATAATCATCGTCTTGCTACAGACGAACGGGTATCGCGCTTGTTCTTTCGTTATTATGATGGCGGTGGATTAGGCCGTGCGGATGAAAATGCACTGGAAGAATTGTTCCAGGCTGATTTGTCACAAGACGATGTTGATAAACTGGCTGCCCAGGTTCACAACTGTTTGAACTTTGTAGAACAAATTGCAATTATCCGTAAGCGTCGAAATAAAGCCTGTATGGGAAAATCAGAATTTTCACTGTACACTCGAATTTGGCTATGGATGGAAGAAACATATGGTTCATTTAAGATTAATGACTATGATGCTTTTTATCAGGCAATCAGTACTGCAATGGTCCCTTTCAACAAATCATTTGACCAACAACAAAAAACTGAGCAACACCTAGCAGAATCTGACAAATTTTTGACAGCAACATCTCCGTATGATGCTAACAAAACTGTCGGTCAACAGTTTGCAAGTACGCTGGGAGAGCATCGTAATCGTACTGTTATCCTTGAAACATTACTATGGATGTTACGTACAGTTGATATGGACAAATTAGTAACGTTAAAAGACCCGCGCCGGTTGTTTCCGCGTGAATGGAGGGAAAATAAACTTGCCGAACAAAACTTCAAATGTTATGTCACTGGAAAGCCATTGTTAATGAAAGATGCAGCCGGCGGTCATATCATTGCTCATTCAAACGGTGGCGTTACTGAATATGATAATTTAGCAATGATTTGTTCAAAAGTAAATCAAGATATGGGTACAATGTCAGTTGAAAATTATAAGACTGCATTAGAATTGTCAATGGAACCAGCATAATAATCAAATAAAAATTATAACTAATTGAAAACGCAAGATTCTTTCTTGCGTTTTTTGCTTGGCCAGGCCGCAAAACCTTAGGAGTAAAATACTAATAAAACACTTTAGGTGTTCAACACCTAAACTTAATAAAGTCGTTGTTTTTTTACAACGGCTTTTTTTACTTGACAAACATGACGAATCACTATATAAAGTATGTATAAGTTAAGAAAAAGAGGGAACCATCATGAAGAATATTTTTACAACATTCGCTGCTACAATTGTTTTATCATGTGGAAGCACACTATATGCAGATAGCATTCAATGGAACAAAATTAATGATAACTACCGAGATGATAATTATGATTGTCGAAGTAATCAACGTGGTGTTGTTCCTATAGATAATCAGCAAACCATAAAGGCTGATTGGGTTTTAAACAATGATTTTGGTGCATATATCTGGAAAAAAACCCCTGCGCTTAAATCATGTTTGTATCGTGATGGTACGGGATGGGAATTTAATTCTGGCAAGGCGTATAGCCCAGATAAATTACCAGGTCCATTGCCGTGGTTTGCTCCTGCAGCAGTAGTTGGTGCAAAGGGGTTTGGTTCGATAGGCAATATGTATAACAGGAAAAGAGAGTTTCCTGTACAAGTTAGTAGCATAAAAAGCCTAGATTACAGTGTAAATTATACATATGAACTAAAAGGCGTAAGTAACACACATATTGCACTTTGGTTTTCACAAGTCAACAAGCCACGATTCAAAGATGATCCCGATGCTGGTCCATGGGCATTATTTCGCCAAGTGCCAGAACTTGAAATCATGCTGAAAATAGGTGGCAATTTCAAAGATGATGAAACTTGGATGAGGAAATGTAAAACAAATAATGAGTGGACTAGATACTCCATTAATACTGAGTATGGAAAAATGCCCGCGTGTATTCAATCAAAGGAAACAAATACAGCAACAGCAACTAATAACGGACAATTTGCAACTAGCAGTGTTTGGTTTTCTGATGGCTGGTATAAAAATCAAGTAGGAACAAAGAAACGCCAGTTAGATTTGAAATCAATCATTGCACAGTTGACGAAAAAAGGATTTGTGAAAAATGAGTGGTATCTCATGGGTATCGAATTTCAAACTGAAGTTTCATATGGCAAAGGTAACATGAAAATCCATAGTTTAGATTATAACCTTAAAACAAAATAATGCTTGACAAGCGTAACGAATCAGTTTATAACTAAATAGTAATCAGCGAAAAGGACTAACAATATGGCTTATATTTCTCAAGACCGCAAAAAAGTAATTGCAAAAAATGTTAAAACAGTGTGTAAATCATATGGCTTTACTGGCAGAGAAGTAACTGTTGGCATTGATAATCATAGTTCATTAGTTGTTAATCTTTGGGGTGGACCGCTTGACCTACTGGGAGATGCAGGTATCTCTGGTGATAATCTGCAAGTTAACCATTACTGGTGTGAGGAACATGCTAACGATCCTACAATTAAACGTTTCTATGGCGATTTACTTGCAGCAATCAAATCAACTGGTTACTACAATAACAGCAATGCACAAATTGATTATTTTGACCACGATTTCTATATTGATATCAACTGTGGTAAATGGGATAAACCATATAACTATCGTAATGAAATGAAGGAAGCAGCATAATGAATACTACAATCACTAAAAGTTTCCGAATGGAAGTGCAAAATTTTGCACAGCAATTAATTAGTTCTGGTAAAGATGTAGATACCGTATATGATAAAGTAAGAGAACGATATGGTGATTTAGCCATTCAAATTGTTGCTGATTGTTATTTTGAATTGTCTAGGGTTTAATAATGAATATTGAAAAACTAAAAACTGAAGTCAAAAAGGGTTATCCTATTTTTGTTGTGTACACATCTGATACTAAAGAATTGGTCGATTGGTATCCATATGGCGAAAAAATGGCACGTGCATCTGCAGAATCACGGAATAATAAAGTTGGTCCTGAAACATATACGTATAGTTCGTGGCAGGATTATGTAATTTCCTACAATAATTATCAACGCCATCTTGCAGATTTGGCAGAACCTTGGAGACATCGATAAAAATACTTGACATCCTAGACGAATCAGTTTATAACTAGTTAGTAATCAAAAAGAGGAAACGTAAATGTCAGTAGTTCAAATCACAAATGGTTCTTATCTTAATCAAGAAGTAACAGGCATTTTTCCTGTTGTATCTGAAATGAAAGTAGGCAAAGACGGTATACATTTTATCACAGTTGATGCCAGTGAAACTGAATTCAAGCGTTCAAAAATTCGTGTCAAAGTTCGTCCAGAAAATGTGGAAACTATTTCAGTACATAACGAAACTGATGATGAAGTTATGGATCGAATTGCCGAGAGATTTTCTATTTTAGATGAAATGACAGTAGCAACGTGTGATGGTATTGTGCGAGGCATGGTAGTATCTGGCCCTCCTGGTATTGGCAAAACATACGGTGTCGAACAGATACTTGAGAAAGATTCATTGTTTGACGTTATGGCTGATAACCCACTTCGTCACACATTTGTTAAAGGCACAATGTCACCTATCGGACTTTATGCAATGCTTTACAAGTATTCAGATGCAAAGAACATTGTAGTTCTTGATGATTGTGATAGTATCTTGTTTGATGAAAATGCATTAAACATCTTGAAGGCAGCACTTGATAGTGGTAAGAAACGCTATATCTCTTGGAATTCAGACTCGCATTTCTTGCGCCGCGAAGGTGTTCCAGACCGCTTCGAATTCAAGGGCAGTGTAATCTTCATCACAAATCTTAAATTTGATAATGTTCGTTCAAATAAGATCAAAGATCACCTAGAGGCTATTATGTCACGCTGTCACTATCTTGATTTAACCATGGATACAACACGTGAAAAAATCTTGCGTATTCGTCAAATTGCACGTGACGGTGGATTGTTTGATCAGAAAGGATTGACCAAAGACCAAGAACGTAGCATAGTGGATTTCTTACAAGACAATCAAGCAAAGATGCGTGAAATTTCATTGCGCATGGCTCAAAAGTTGGCAGACTTGTGTAAAATGAGTCCAACACGGTGGCAGAGACTGGCTGAAACTACGTGTATGAAACGTATCTGATATATTAAAATATTAAAACAGACACTCGGTGTCTGTTTTTTCTTGACTCAAATCAATAAAAGTGTTATTATATTATTATGAAAAAATGTACAATCTTAATCAAGGACGAAGTAAATGTAAAGTTGGAAGGTCTTGATCCTGCCACTCGCCGTAAGTGTAGTGACAAACTAAAATTCTTTTTGCCGCATGCATATCATATGCCTGCTTTTAAATTAGGACGATGGGATGGTACCGTTCGGTTTTGTGATGTAGGTGGAAGAACTTATCTAAATTTATTAGATGATCTTTTGCCTATTATTATGAGTTCTGGATATGAGATTGATATTGATGATCGGCGTGAACATACTACGTTAGAATTCGATATAATTGATGATGAATTTTGGGGTGATACTTGTTGGCCTGAAGGACATCCTGCAGAAGGTGAACCTATTCGTCTTCGCGACTACCAGGTTGATGTTGTTAATAAGTTTTTAGAAACACCACAAGCTCTACAAGAGATTGCTACTGGTGCTGGAAAAACTATTATGACTGCAACACTATCTAAACTTGTAGAGAAATATGGTAGATCAATTGTTATTGTACCAAATAAAGACTTGGTACGGCAGACTGAAGAAGACTATCTAAATTGTGGGTTAGATGCAGGAGTTTACTTTGGTGATAGGAAAGATATTGGAAAAACCCACACCATCTGTACATGGCAATCCCTCAATTCCTTGCTAAAGAAAACCAAAAAAGGTGAAGACAACATCATGGACTTTATTGAGGATGTGAGTTGTGTAATTGTAGATGAGGTACATCAGGCAAAGGCGGATGTATTAAAAGATTTGTTAACAAGTGTATTTGCACGTGTTCCGTTACGTTGGGGATTAACAGGGACTATTCCCAAAACAGATCATGAGTTTGCTACTATACGAGCCAGTCTGGGAGATATAGTTAATAGACTCGCAGCAAAAGAGTTACAGGATATTGGAGTATTATCTAATTGTCATGTAAATATTGTACAGACTCAAGAAACACAAGTATACACTGATTATCAAAGTGAACTAAAATTTTTACTAGAGGATAAAAAACGACAAGAATACTTAGCCAACTTAATTAAAGAAATATCACAAACAGGAAATACCCTAGTTTTAACTGGACGTATTAATTCAGGACAAGCATTACAAGAGCTAATTCCAGACGCAGATTTTGTACAAGGCTCTATGAAATCTGATGATAGGAAAACGGCATACAAGGAAATAAATGAAGCTACTAATTCAATCACTATTGCTACTTACGGTGTTGCCGCCGTTGGTATTAACATCCCTCGCATATTCAACATGGTTCTTTTGGAGCCTGGCAAGTCTTTTGTGCGGGTTATTCAGTCTATCGGTCGGGGTGTCCGTGTGGCAAAAGATAAAGACTTTGTACAAATCTGGGATCTCACAAGCAGATGTAAGTTCTCAAAACGACATTTAACTGAAAGAAAGAAATTCTATAAAGATGCTGAATATCCGTTTAGCATAGAGAAGGTAAAATACTAATGAAAATATTAACACCAGAAAATCGCTGTTTTGAAATGAATAGTCTACCAGAAGAAATAGAAGATATTCGATATTGTGTAATGGATGTTACGGACAAATCAGATCCAGATTTTTACTTCATTCCTTTAGTTTTTATTGAAACGTTTGAAGCACCTAGTATATCGATGACAATCGGAAAACATAAAATAGAAATGCCAATCGATTGGCATATACTTATTGGCCATAGGGACATTGGCAACTTAGAGTTCGTTCCATTAACTAGTATCAATGAACGTAGTTTTGATACAATCTTAACTAATCCATTGGGTGGTTTTACAATGGACTGGCAACCAATAACAATTAATAATGTATTTGCAGATGTCAAGTGGTTTTTTCCTAAACTAAAATATGGACATATTCTTGCTATTCCATTGGAGTATGGTGACAAACCTAAGTGTGCTTACTTCGTAAAAGACTTAAATCGTATTCCTGATGTATTAAGTAGTTATGATTTCTTTTGATTGATATTATAAAGGAAGATAAGCCATGAAGATATTGATATTTGGATTGCCAGGTTCAGGTAAGACCACATTAGCAAAACCATTTGCAGATTTAATCAACGGTGTTTGGATTAATGCAGACATTGTTAGAGAAAAATATAACGATTGGGACTTTAGCGATGAAGGTAGAAAACGCCAAGCATTTCGTATGAGTATGATCGCTGATGGTGTTATTGCTGCTGGAAGAATTGCTGTATGTGATTTTGTATGTCCTACCGAAGAAACACGTGAAAACTTTAATGCAGACTTTGCTGTGTGGATGAACACTATCAAAGAAAGCAGGTTCGAAGATACAAATACCATATTTGAAAAACCTTCACAATATGATTATCAAGTATCAGGTTGGTTTGATGATACACACCAAACATTGATTCATGCTATTGAGCGTTATCAAAAATGGCAGAGCAAAAATGAATGATTGGAAAGAACTACATAGAGTATTGCTAGTTGATTATCAACACACAAAAAATGCAGTCTCATGGTGTGAACAATCTTTAAAGCCAGAAGATTGGAGTGTAGAGTATTTTGAAAATAATGATTGTTTTTACTTTACATCTAAGACTAAATGTGGTATGTTTATGTTTGTAAATGGTGGTAAATATATTGCCCCGCCAAGAGGAGTAGATAATGGCTGATAAACTTCCATTGAACGATGTTCTGAATGCTATCGATCAGCGTGATTATGATTGGTACTCACGGTTATCAGATGATGATAAAAAGAAATGGAGTAGTTGGTTATTCTTACGCTATGTCAGCACGGTGAAGGGGTCTGGAGCAGGTGAAGCATTACTTGCAACAAATGACTTTGTAAATAAGCATTATACCGATTTATACAAGCATGAAGAATTGATATGGAAGTTAATGTGTTTAACTGGGTCAGGTAAGAAAAAATATCATGAATGGATTAAACCTCCTACTGCAATCAAAAAGAAAGATACTATTACAGAATTTTTAGTAGACACGATGCCACATTTAAAAAACGATGAAATAGAACTATATCGAACTTTAAATGCGGATGAAGATATAAAACGCATGGCAGTTGATATGGGCATTGATGATAAAAGAATAGATGACATCTTTGGTAAAAAGAAGAGGAAGAAAAAATGAAGTGGTATACATTATCAAATGCAGTCAAGTATGGTATTAATGAAATTCAATATTTCAAAAACTCTGATGGAGTAATATTCAAAATTGATACTAATTGGAAGAACGGCAGCATGTGTGTAGCAATTGATGATACTATCAATATCTCTGATATTAGCACTACTGAAACTATTGAAGCATATAGTACATTCGATGAAGCATATGTAGATTCAGTATTTGATGGTACTGATGAATACGAATTCATTGATACTAAGACGCTAGAAGTAATTGCGCAGACTGATACACACTTGAAATTTATTGAGGGATATGAAGATGAAGGTATAAACTTCTTATATGACCATGGTTACGATGATGAACTTGATCCTGAAGTATTCATCACTGGTGGGTTTACATTAGACGAGACCGAATGTCCATATGAGTTTTGAGTGTCAATATTGTAAGAAGTCGTTTACGCGTGAAAAGACGCTATCTGTTCACTTATGTGAACAAAAGCGCCGTCATCTTAATAGGGATGCTAAATATGTTAGATTGGGACATATAGCGTACAATCAATTTTATAAGTTAACACAAGGTATAAAAACTAAAGACAAATCATATGAAGAATTTTCAAAATCTAAATACTATACTGCATTTACAAAGTTTGGCAGGCATATTTTAGATATTAATGCAATTGATCCAGAGAAATTTATTGACTTTGTTATCAATAATAGTGTACACTTAGACAAATGGTGCAGCGATGCAGTTTATGAAACTTATATTCGTGAGTTAAATAAAAAAGAAACTGCAGAACGTGCAATAGAGCGGGGCATATTACTAATGCAGCAATGGGGAAGAGAACATGATAGACCGTTTAATGTATTCTTTAGGGAGATTAGTAAGCCGCGTCTTATACATTGGATCAAGTCCGGACGTATTAGCCCTTGGATTATTTTTAATTGTTATAGTTGTAGCGAAGCAATGGCAAATCTTAATGAACACGAATTGAATTTAATAAATGAACATCTAGAACCTACATTTTGGACAAATAAGTTTTCTACACGGCAAGATGATGTAAAATTTGTAAATGAAGTATTAGAAAGAGCGGGATTATGAGTACCACAAAAACGTCAAAAAAAATCTATGATAAAACAACTACTGTATTCGAAGATCCGGATACAGGAGAACTATGTATATACTTACCAGAAGATATGCTGCAGCATTTGGGCTGGGATGAAGACACTGAACTTGAATGGCATGAAGATGAAAATGGAGCATGGAGTTTAAAAAAAGTAAAAGAAATAGGAACTGAAAAATGAAACTAATGACATATGATTGGACAAAAGTTAATTCGGCAGTACAGGACATTGCGATGGACATGTATAAAGATAACTGGCGACCGGATTACATTGTAGGCATAACACGTGGTGGACTTGTACCAGCAGTACTTCTTTCTCACATGACAGACATACCAATGCATACATTATGTGTGCAATTAGCAGCAAATGGATTAGAAGAAAATACTGAAAGTAATTGCTGGATGGCAGAAGATGCATTTGGTTATGAAAAAGACCCAAAAAATATTATTATTATAGATGATATAAATCGCGGCGGTGATGCTATGGAATGGATTATGAAAGATTGGCAAGCAAGTTGTTTGCCATCAGATGAAAGATGGGACCAGATATGGCATAACAATGTTCGATTTGGCGCGTTACTCAGTAGTCCCAATTCAATCGTAGACACTGATTATTGGAGTCAGGAATTTTCGGATGACGAAGAGAATTGGGTGCAATTTCCTTGGGAGACATAATATGACACCTGGATCAGAAAAATATCCAATCGAGGCGATTACAGATTGGGATAAGGAAATTAAAAAACATATTTCTGAAGAAACAAAAATTGAAAGTGATGTAGATGATTTTGATGAATTTGTATTAAGCATTCAATCCGAAGATTCTATTGATCTTACATATGATATATCAGATCTTACGACAAGTTCAATTTCATCCAATATGCAAAGTCAAGGAACCGTTAATATAGACCTTGATCTTTTTACTTTTCATGATAATATAGAAACACACGAGGATCGAACAGAAAGACGGCTTGATGCAATAGAAAAGCGACTATGTATCCTAGAACCAAAGCACGAAATGATTGAAAAATATGAAGTACTGAAAGATTTATACAACCAATATCGTGCTGCTGAGGCATTACTTTATGATGATGATGATAGTGAGAATACTCAAAATTGATGACACAACTTATTAAAAGAAATCATAAAACACGTGAGTTGCTTGATCGACTTCGTAAAATTGAAGGCAAAACCCGCAATCGTAGAAAATTCTTTAGTGACTTTGATAATAAAGAGTTTTTAAAATGGTCGGCAGTTTCAAAAGATAATATTAAATTCGAAGGTGAATTAGTGCCAGGAAGTGGCGTACTTACAGAATTAATTGATTGGTGCAATGATACATGTAATGGCTTTTATGTGGCACATATGGGTTCATTATATTTTGAAGATGACACTGATGCAGCAATGTTTATAATGGTGTGGAAATAATGAAAACTCAAACTGATATTGATATCGATATTTTAGACAGAGATAAAATTCTCAATATAATTAAGCACGTTCCTGCAAGTATAAAAAAGAATAAAACTTATACAAAACATAATAGTGGTGTATATGTATCTGCGATACCATATGATCCGGTGAGCAATCTAGCAAGTATTGAATATAAAGAAGCAGAAGAACGTGGCTACTTTAAATTAGATTTTTTGAATAATAGTTTATATGCTGGAATACAAGATGAAGAACATCTATCTCGACTAACAGACAGAGAACCGATGTGGGAGTTATTGGAACACTCAGAAATTGTTGAACAACTTTCACACATACATAGTCATATTGATGTATTACAAGTACTGAAACCAAGAAGTGTCATAGAATTGGCAGAAGTTCTTGCAATAATTCGTCCAGCAAAACGATATTTACTGAATGAAAATAGTACTACTATTAAAGAAAATGTATGGACAAAGCCGCACGACAACAGTTATTATTTTAAAAAGGCACACGCAATTGCCTATGCTTTAAGTATTGTAGTACAACTCAATCTAATTTGCGAACAAGTTGAATAGATCGTCGTTTAATTCTTTTTTGTACAATATTATTTAAGCTAGTTTCGGGTCCCCAAGCGATTTGTACATCCTTAGAATTCATATTCACAATCCAATTTCTATATGGAATTATTTGTGATCCTAAAAATAAATTGATAGGGATCAGTCTATTTGATTCCCACCACCATTGTTCGCCCAGTTCAATGAACTGCTTCCTTAATTCTGGTGTTGGCATTGCTTCCCAATTATACATAGAAGTAATTGTGGTGTCAGTATTAATGACAATTCCCAGATAGTCAGTAAATTCTTTTTTTCCATAACGGACAAACGAGAAAAATGGGTAATTTTCCTGTATCCATTCTATTTTCTTATCATCCATAAGTATATTTATGTAATTTAAATTATACGTCCTGGAAGATAAATACAAGTATGATTAACTTTAATGTATTACAGTATAATAGAGAAATAGAAGTAGTGTGCTTAGATGAAACTGGCACATCTGCTGCGACAACCTACCTAGGGAATATGCCAATGTATGATGGACACCATAAATTACACAAGGGTATTGATAATACTCTCAGATTTAAGATAAAAGACACTGATAGAAAATCAATCGATCTAAGTGGAAAAACCATTATCTGGAAAATGTATGATAGAGAAAGTCGTGAAAATGTTCTATTCAAATATTTAGATATTACAACTGCTACTAAAGGGATGGCATCACTCGTTATCTCTACGGCCGATACAATTATGCTGCCAGAAGGCTTCTATCAGTTTGCAATGTACACTGTAGAAAATGGTGTAGAACAAATTATCTACACTGATACATATGATAATGCTAAAGGCACAATAGAAGTAATTGATGACATTTATCCACAGTTTGAAGATTCGCAAGAAACAACTACATTTTTACCTGTCACCACAACTATAAATGGTGATGAAGTAACAACATACACATCTACTACATTTGATGGTAGTGGCAACACTATTAAGTCCAAGTCATTACATACTATTGCATTATATTTTGATGAATTCACGGGCACAGTGAATATTAACGGAGACCTCAGTGAACAGCCATCATTAAATGATACTGATTGGTTTGATCTTACTCCTAATTTATTTTATGATAAAAATATTATTGTCAATAATGAAACTGGTGTTCAAGCATATATGGTAAATGCTAACGTAAATTGGATAAGAATAAGTTATACAGCAACCAGTGGTGCAATAACCAAAGTAATGTTGAGAAATTAAATGAGAATTACTAGAGAACTATTAGAGAGTGGTCTTGCAACAGATTTTAAAAAATGGTTAGGCTCACAGTTAAAAGATGCTGATATTAAATTAACATCAGGCAGTAGAGGCGGCACACATATACGTTTCGGATTAGATGGCGACAAAGGAGATTTTGCGCGTTTTTTTAATAATTATGGCATTGATGTTTTAGATACTTCTAAAAGCATTAGTGGCTCATTTGAAACTTATCTGTTAAAAATGCGTGATGGCAATGAATCAATTGATCCAGGCACTGAACTACTATGGGTGAATAATATTACAGGTACAAATACATCATCTGATAAAAAGTTCGGTGGCAAAGAATTGACGCCTGAAGATTTAGGATTTGCAGGAAGTCGAATGAATGCAAACGAGATATTATCTATATTGCAAAATAGTTTACAAGAAAAATATCCCGATCACGCAGAAGCCTTATTAAATATAGCAAAACTATCCACCACAAAGAGTAATACTATATCACTTGCTAATATAGATTTATCAGTATTTACCCCCAGTGATTTAGCAACTATTTCTAAAAACTATGGGGAAGTTCTTGCTGCAATTTGGAGTCATTCAAATATGGGATTTGCCAATGCTTATTTTCCAAAAGCAAGTAATGCTGCATTAATTGATTTTTATGGCGAAAGATTAAACATTGACTATCCTATCAGTGTAAAATCTGGCGGCGGTGGTAAAGTTACTATTCAGAATATTATTGATGCTCTAGATGATAAGATCAGAGAAGGCAAGGTAAATCCAGCAGAACAAAAAAGTTATATTGTATTTAAAACTGTCAATGAAAATAATGCAAAAAATGGTATTATTAAATTACATAGTTACTTTGATACTGGCCCATTACAATCACTAAGTAGAATTTCTGGTATAAGTAGAGAAGACATGTCACAGGATGCAATTGCAGACTGGCTTAATAGTTTTGAAAATAAAGAAGATTTAAAGCAAGTTCTAGCGCCATTCCATGCTACAATGAAAACAAAACTCACTGATGCTATTTGGGAAAGAGATGATAGAGTACGTTATGTAGTTTCTCCATTGGGTGAATGGATTTGGAAGTATCTAAATATGAATGAAGAGATACAGCAATCGTTACAAGATTTGGCAAGAAAATTAAGTGTAATACAAGTAAATATTGATGTTAAAAATAGAGCAATGTTATTTCAGAAAACGTCTTTCAAAAAAGCAAACTTTGAATTTGGTTGGGCAGGTTATGCTGCAGGAAATAAACTTGGCTTTAAAATGAGTTTAAAATAATCTATTGACATTTATCAACTTTGCGTATATAATAAACGTATGAATAAAATTACTACCATAAACGGCGATATGCGCTCAGTCAATAATGATATAGACGATAACTCAATTGATTTATTGTTAACCGATCCACCCTATAATATAAGTGATAGAGGCGCTCAGGAAGTTAGTTGGGTTGATCCTGTCACTGGTAAAAATAAAAATGCTATTCATAGTCAAAAATTTGACAAAAAGTTTGAAGAAAATTGGGATAGCTTAGATGATGCTGCTTTTAAACAGCAACTTGTAGAATGGTCAGAAGTATGGTTTAATAAAATGCGCAAGGGTGGGACGTTTTGTGTTTTCATCAGTGATGTGTATATTAGTCATCTTTGGGAAGCAATGGAATCAGTTGGATTTGAACCTAAACGTGTATTCACCTGGAAGAAGCCAGCTGCAGTACCATTCAATAGAAATGTAAATCCTGTTAGTGGATGTGAATATATTATCTTTGGTATTAAACCCGGCGGTAAACGCACATTCAATAGTGATGCAGTTAAAGGCACAATTGTTGAACGCTATAGTCTTGCCGACAAAATAAGTAGCATTTTATATAAGTATATAAAAGATGACATTTATGGTAATTTGGATAAATGCTTTAATGATGCATTAATCGATGCTAAAAAAGTATATAGTAAGTTGAAAAAAACTAACGAGATAGTACATTGTGTTGTTCCAAATACGATATCATATAGTGGTGGCCTAGGCAAAAATAAAATACATCCAACACAAAAGCCAGAAGAAATCTTAGAATACTTTATTACATTATGCAGTAATCCTGGCGATACAGTCTTGGATACGTTTGCTGGTAGTGGTAGCACAGGGATAGCAGCAAGATCGATTAATCGAAATGCAATACTAATTGAGCGTGATCCTATAATGTATAAAAAGATGGCAGAACGATTTGATAATTCAAATTTATTTGATTAATTTAAAAACATCTTGACTACAAACTAATTTAATGTTATAGTGTAATCATGGAAATACAGCAAGTATTATATTCACATTTGCCACATAAGAGGCGCCAATCATCTGGTGGGTGGTTGTCGTTTAACTGTCCGTGTTGTGTTGATAATGGCGAAGCACGTAATGATACCAGATTACGTGGTGGTATTCGCAATGATGATACCAGCATTTCATATCATTGCTTTAATTGTGGCTTTACTGCGTCATATAAGTCAGGTAGGGTTATTAACAAAAAAATGATTTTACTAATGCGTAATTTGGGTATTTCAGATTCTGAAATTAAACGTGTTCAATTACAAGCAATACGAGATAAAGAATTAGCGGACGGTCCAATGCTATTTGCTAGTGAAAAGACTAATATTGTTGTACCTAAATTTAAAGATTGTGAATTACCTGACGGCAGTGAATTGCTAGACGATGTGCTACAAAGTGATGCACCCGATAAAAGAGCAATTTTAGGTGCTAAATACTTAATAGATCGTGGGCTATATGATCATGTAAGTAATATATACTGGAGTCCACATCCAGTATTTAGACAACGTGTTATTATTCCGTATTATCAAGGTGAACGTATAGTAGGATATACTGGCAGAGACTATACTGGCAACGCAGATTCAAAATATATGATGAAGACACCTAAAGACTTTATATATAATATCGATGTTATTAAGAGTAGACGTAAATATTTGATAGTAACAGAAGGAGTTTTTGATGCAGCGGCATTAGACTGTGTTGCTATAATGAGTAATGAGGCAAGTAAAGAACAAATAGATTACATTAACTTATTTAAAGGTGAAATTATATTAAGTCCCGACAGAGATAAGGCAGGCCAAAAATTGATCAAACAGGCAATCGAAAATGGTTGGTCAGTTAGTTTTCCACGATGGGAAGATGATATAAAAGATGCTGCTGATGCAGTGAATAGATATGGCAAGTTATACACACTAAAGAGTATAATTGATAGTAAGATAAGTAATAGTACAAAAATAAACGTAAAAATGCGATTAGGATAATATAGGAAATATATACATGGCAAAGAATCCAGTCAAAAAGAAAACAACTAAAAATACACCAGAGAAAAAACCAGCAGTGGAAACAAAAGTAATTCCATCACCAAAAGAGCAACCGGTGCCACCACAGATGCAGATGCCACAGCCACCTGTGCCACCTAAGAAGCCAGGTGAAATACTGTATGATAACGGTGTGTTATTCATGGATAAAGAATTCAATCAAGAAAATTGTATGCCATTAGTCAAAATGATTATGGAATACAACATGATGCCTGCTGAACAAAGACCCAATGTAATTCATCTTTATATTAATTCACCAGGTGGCGCAGTGAATAGTGCACTGCATCTAATCGATACAATCAAACAGAGTGAAATTCCAGTATACACATATGGTATGGGAATGATTGCAAGTTGTGGAGTTCTTCTAATGATGGCTGGTGAAAAAGGTCATCGATATATTACACAGAATACAAGTGTAATGTCGCATCAATATAGTTGGGGATCGAAAGGCAAAGAACATGAATTAATGTCAATTGTTAAAGAGTTTGAATTATCAACAGAACGAATGCTTGACCATTATAAAAAATGTACGGGCAAAACAGAGAGTTATATTCGTAAAAACTTACTTCCCGAAAGTGATATGTGGCTAACTCCAGAAGAGGCAATTAAACATGGAATTGCGGACAAAATTATTCAAACGTACTAGAAAAATTCTGTTGACACATAGATATGATGTGTGCTATAATTACTTTAAAAGTTATGATTAATTGGATACAGTATGACAGAAAAAACAAATACCCAAACAAATACCCCAGTACCAGAAGTGAAAGAATCTGGTGAATATGAAAACTTGATGGATCTTGCTGATAAGAATAAACAGCAAAAAATTGAAAATCCTGATGCGTTTACGAGTTTATTTGATGTCGAAGAAATAGAAATTAATCCAGACCATTGGACACAACATTGGAAAGGCATGCCTGAGTATGTACAGGAAGATAATGGACCGTGGAAAACAATTAGAATTCATTTTCGCAATGAAGAAGATTATGAAGAATTTGCAAAGTTAACCGATAATACGCATCTCACCAAGAAAACAAAAAGTGCATGGTATCCTAAACTAGAAATTACTAAAAATGCACTACTACGTTGGATAGAAGATGATGACGATGCCGAAGACTTATCAATTGATGATGATAATAATGAAGGTTGGGAATGAGTAAAAGAACAGATCCAAAATATCCAGTATATATTATATCTAAAACTAGACATGAATCCATGTTTACTTCTCGTTCATTAGCACGTATGGGAATAAAACATTATATTTCTATAGAACCACAAGATTATGATAATTATGATGCAGCATTAGATGAATTTAATATTAGGCCATATGTTACATTGTTAACATTGCCATTTAGTAATCACGGTGATGGACCAGGCAGAGCAAGGAACTGGTGCTGGGATCATTCTATGGAAGTGTTAAAAGCAAAAAAACATTGGGTATTAGATGATAATATTCAAGACTTTTATAGACTGCACAATAATCAGCGTATTCGTGTGGAGTCTGGATTATTCTTTAAGATAATGGAAGACTTTTGCGATAGATATGAAAATGTAAAAATTGCCGGACCACAGTATCGTTTTTTCTGCGCAGCAGATCAATCATATCCTCCATATGTAAAAAACACTCGAATATATTCAACACTTCTAATCGAAAATGATTGTAAGTATAGATGGCGTGGCAGATACAATGAGGATACCGATATTTGTCTTCGTGTTCTTAAAGATGGTGATTGTACTATACAGTTTAATGCATTTTTACAGGGAAAGTGTGCAACTCAAACTGTTAAGGGCGGCAATACAGAAGAATTTTATCATGCTGAATACACGGATAATGAAGACTTTCAAAAAACCAAATACAACAGTGACGGAACAATTAATAAATCACAGATGTTAGCAGATATGCATCCTGATGTTGCGAAAGTAGTGTGGAGATATGGAAGATGGCATCATTATGTAGACTATTTGCCATTTAAAAAGAATATGCTAAAGTTAAAAGATGGCATTACATTACCGACAGAAACAAATAATTATGGTCTAAAACTAAAAACATATAATAGTGTCAGCGAATTTGAAACTGATCAGAACATTCAAACAAAATAGATACAATTTATTACGTAATATTTTAATAAAGGAGATAGAAAATGAAATTTGATAAGAAATTAGCAAGACTAGAACAACTAAAAACTGAACATAGAGACCTTGATATTAAGATACAAAAAGATTATAGTCTGCGTCTAGATGTTAGTGAACTTAAACTACAAAAATTAAGATTGAAACAAATAATTTTAGAAATGGAAAGAGAACTTGCCGCGCCTGAATAAAAAATCGCAGCAATAGACGCAATGGTCTTAGCAATTTGATCAATACACTACAACACAAGGTAGCAGCACTATGAAACCAAATGAAAATTTCAAATTAACAGTTAGGGATTTAGAAATTATAGAAAACGCATTAAGTGCAAAAGTTTCCAGAAGGGCAAAACGTTTAATGGAAGAGCATGATGATAAACTAGCAGAAGAGTTAAAAGAAATTCGTGATTTGCTAGGAAGATTTCACAATCAAAAGATTTTTTATAGACCTAAAGATAGATTTGGTAGAGGAAAATAAAAGGACGCCCGGCGCTCTTTTTACTTGACAACCAATAAGAATTACTATATAAAGAACGCATACGCTAATAAACAGAGAGACGATTTATTGGATATTCTTAACAATTTGAAATATTAGGAAACACTATAATGAAAACTTCTACATACGCTACTCAATTAAAATCAGTAATTAATTCACAAGTATATAGTTCGGTTGTATATAGTTTGGGATCACAGTTAAACGACCGCAAAGATAGATTTGATAAGGCAGATATAATTGAACAAACAGTTGAAGCAGCAACAGACGGCCGGCTAGTTTGGGTTGATGATATCGGCAGGGACCATAGAGATATCGTAGAAAATTTAGATATAGAATTTAAATATATGACTGATGGTATGTTTACCAAACGTAATAATCAAAAAAAGACAGTTAAAGTAAAACTAAAGAATAGTTTAGGTGAAAACAAAGGCACGACAATTGAAAATCCTGCAGATTTTTACATGCTTGGACAACAGAATGCAATTGCAATCATCAGTGCTGACGATGTTAAACCATATTTGATTGGAGTATCTGACGGCATAGAAGCACACATTCCATTTGATGCACTAGAGTTTATTTTTAGACCAGAAGATATTTCAAATACACAACTAGTTGAAGTTAATTACAAAGATGAAAAACGTAAAGCACAACGTGCGGTAATTGAATCTGTGAAACAAAGTATAAAAAATGCTTGATATTTTATTTGAGTTATAGTATAATTGTCAAATATTAAGGAGAGTAAATGAATCATACAGTTTACAATCAAGATTGTACTAGTGGCATCAGTGAGCATATAGAAGATGGATCAGTAGATTTGATATTTACTGATCCTCCTTATGGCATTGAGGGTGATAAACTTGACGCACATTATAATCGTGACGAAGGCAACGTAGTTCCTGGCTATGTAGAAGTTCCATTAGAAACATATGGTGATTTTTCTAAGCAATGGATTACAGAATGTGCACGGGTTTTACGACCGGGCGGTAGTATGTATATTGTCAGTGGTTATACAAATTTGCATCATATACTTAATGCATTGCATTCAACTGACTTAAAAGAAATTAATCATATTATTGCACAATATAGTTTTGGTGTATCAACAAAAAACAAATTTGTAAGTAGTCACTATCATGTTTTGTTTTGGTCAAAGCCAGAAACAAGCAAGCAAAAGCGCACATTTAATACTAATGTCTATTATACAGATAGTAAAGATAGTTATCATGATCGTCTGACTGTGCAAACAATGCCGCGCAGTCATAAGCCCGGTCAAATTAAAAACAAGAATCAACTAAATGAAGATTGGATTGAAAAGTTTATATTGTATAGTAGTAATCGCGGTGATGTAGTAATGGATCCATTTTGTGGTGGCTTTACTACGCCTAGAACTGCATTGCGATATGGTAGAAAATTTGTTGGGTTTGAAATGAATAAGAATGCGTATGATGCTTTCTTGCCAACATTGGACGAAGTTGAAGTAGTCCCTGATCCAGAGCCTATCTCACCATCTGCAGAAGAACTTGCAAAACGAGAAAAGCAGCGCGAAGGATGGAAGAGAGACCGATTACGCAAGAAAGAAGAAAACAATTTAAATCCAGCACTGTTTGACTAAAAGTGTTGACCTTTACACATAGAAATGATATACTATACAAATGTCAGAAGTAAAAAATTATAGCCCAGACTTACAAAAACTATTCATTCAATTCATGGTGACTAATCCTGAACTATATACTAGGATCAGAGGGATTATCAAGCCTGAATATTTCGACCGCAGTGTTCGTCCTGTGGTCAAACAACTTATTGATTATAGTGAAGACTATTCTACACTACCAGATCCTGCAATTATTAAGGCAGAAACAGGACAAGACATTGAGAAGTTGGAAAACATAACCCAGCACGAAGAATGGTTTGTGGATGAGTTTGAGACATTTTGCCGTCACAAGGCTATTGAGAAGGCTATTATCGATAGTACAGATTTACTTGAGACTGGCAAGTATGGTGAAGTAGAACTTAGAATCAAAGAGGCTGTTCAAATTGGACTGGCACGTAGTTTGGGAACAGATTATTTTGCTGATCCCAGAGGTGTGCTTGAACGGATGAAAGACAACAATGGTCAAATTACGACTGGTTGGAAATCTCTTGATGATAAGTTATATGGTGGCATTAATCGTGGGGAGATTACGATTTTTGCAGGAGGCTCCGGAGCAGGTAAATCCCTTTTTATGCAAAATATGAGCCTGAATTGGGCGGAGGCTGGGTTGAATTGTGTCTACTTCACATTGGAGTTATCCGAGGAACTTTCAAGTATGCGTATGTATGCAATGCAGACGGACCGCAGTACTAGACGCATTTTTAAAGACTTAGATGATGTTGAACTACTAGTTAAAGCGAAAGGCAAACAGTCCGGTATGCTACGTATAAAGTATCTTCCGAGTGGTTCAACAATCAATGATCTACGGTCTTACTTGAAAGAACTTCAGATACAAACTGGCAAAACAGTTGATTGCATGTGCATTGACTACCTAGATTTGTTAATGCCAGCAACTAAAAAAGTACAAGCAGGTGACACATTTACCAAAGACAAATATGTTACAGAAGAAATGCGTAACTTTTCTATGGAAACACAAACTGTTACGGTGACTGCATCACAGTTAAATCGTAGTGCAGTTGAAGAAATTGAATTTGACCATTCTCATATTGCTGGCGGCATTAGTAAAATTCAAACTGCTGATAACGTAATTGGTATTTTTACATCTAATGCTATGCGTGAACGCGGGCAATATCAATTACAACTACTAAAAACACGATCATCTTCCGGTGTAGGTAGTAAAGTAAGTTTATTATTTGATAGAGATAGTTTACGCATATCAGATGATCCAGATCAAGATAGCACTGGTGCAGGCACACCAAGTGGTGGCGCTACGACCAGTGTTGTTGATCAACTCAGAAAGAAAACAACACTAAATAAATCAGACGATGATGACACTCCTGTTTTTGAAAAAACACAGGCTGCAAGTTCACTCAGAGCGATGCTTAAAACTAAAAGTAGATCAGCTTTTGACGAAACTTGATAAATACACTTAACGGAGAATTGTTATGAAACGTAAAAGTCTATTTGAAGAATTAAACAGTATATCATATGATAACGATAATAAACGTTTAGTCGAGCAGAAAGGCGAACATATTATTGCAGGTGCGATACACTTAATTGAATTCATTGAAAATACTTTTGATGAAGATACTGCCAATGATTTACAAAAGCGTTTAGTTAACAGTATTCGTACCAAAGACCCTCGGAAATTTCGCCGTGGCATGAATAGTGTAGATAAGTAATGGATTATGAACAACAATTGAATCAACTAAAAGTACTGGCAGGCATTTATAAACCTTATGATGTGTCTCAGCATCAGGAAAATATCTCCTACACTGGACAAGAAAAAGGTGAGTATCAACGTAAGAATAATATCGAGCCTGGTACCCCTGAGTGGTTTAAATTATGGTTTTCAAGACCACAATTAACTGGCGAAAATCCATTCGGAGATAAAAAATGAAAATATCTGATATAATTTTAAATCAAGGTATTGAACGTAGATTTAGAGGTCCACGCAAACCACGCTTAAAACAAGTAGGACTTCATAATCGTATGAAAAACTTACTTGACAACGATTTGAGTGAAGCAAAAAATACACATTTGGATCATGCTGAAGAATTAATCTTTATGTATGGGCAAGATGGATTAAATCGTGTAGTTAGTACGTATTCCAAACTACTATCCACATTAGATGGTGATGGCGGCGGTGATGCAATTACAACAAAATGGGATGGTGCGCCTGCAATATTTGCCGGTGTTGATCCAGAAGATGGTGAGTTTTTTGTTGGAACTAAAGGTGTATTTGCAAAATCTCCTAAGTTGAATAAGAAGCCTGCCGACATTGAAAAAAACCATGCGGATGTCACCAAAAACGGTGAAGAAATAAGCAAAAAAGGATTACGTGATAAACTATATGCGTCCCTTGAACATCTTAAAACCCTGGGTATTTCTGATGTAGTTCAAGGTGATCTTCTTTTTACACGCGATGATCTAAAAGAAGTAAAGATTGAAGGTAAAAAGTATATAGCATTTAAGCCTAATACTATAACATATGTTGTTCCTGCAGATAGTGATACCGCACGTGAAATGTTATCATCCGAACTTGGTGTAGTATTTCATACTAACTATACGGGTGATACATTATCAGATATGAGTGCTAGATTTGGTTATGACGCAAGTAACTTAAATAAATCATCTAAAGTTTGGTATACAGATGCACGTATTAAAGACGTATCTGGACAAGTAAATCTTAGTAAGAGTGAGATTAGTGCAATTAAAACTGGAATTAATGAACTTTCAAGTTTGTCTATTCCTAGTCCAGAACTATTTAATAAAATTAATAATACTATCGGTGGAATAGATATAGTCGCTGCACTCAAGGCACATGCAAACACTCCCATTCGTTCAGGTAATGCGTTAGAGCAAGATGCTGATAAATTTGTAGTAGATTTTATTAATAAATTAAAAGATAAGTTCGATACTGATATATCTAAATTAAAAACTGGACCAGAAGGTAAAGCAGGACTAGCAAAATTAGATAAAAAGAAACAAGTTGTTGAGTTTATCGAAGAGAATGCAACCCATATTGCCAATATGTACCGAGCGTATTTGAAAACTGAAGCAGTAAAAATGATGTTTCAGCGTAAGATGCGAGATATTAAAGCGATTGATAGTTTTATTGCACAGCCAGATGGCTCATTTAAGGTAACTGATCCTGAGGGATTTGTTATTGTGGATCATGTTGGTCGCGCCATGAAAATTGTTGATAGATTAGAATTTAGCGCCGCGAACTTCGCAAAGTAATTAGGAAATAGTATGTTTAGTAAAGAATGTAAAGCACACTTAAAAGAAGCAAATATGGGACCATTACAACACGCAAAATTTGCGATTAGTATTGCTCTTCAACTTCAAATTGCTGTATTTGCTATTATTATTCATTCAATTGTTCCTAGATGTTGTAAAACATATGCAAGTGATAAAATTATCGAACTTGCAGATCGATTTCGGGAGATGAAAGATGAGTAATAAAAAATATACGGCCAGTCAATGGGCAAATATATATGGCGGCCACGACATTGATGATAATAATATGAATTTGCAATTAGTACACGAACTAACTGAAAGTCGATTGTTTAGAAATAAAAAGATGGCAAGTGAAGTAAAACTAGATGATGCCGCAGAAGTTTCATTCATGTATTTAATGTTATTAAATATTTTTAATAAAGATTATGATTATGCACCATTAGCAAGTGAATATGCGAAGCGTACAGCATCATTTAGAAATTTTGATACGTTCAGAACAAGTGGAACGGATCTATATATTTCTTTAAATCGGTTAATAGGTAAAGATCAAGATAATAGTAATGAAAAAGATGCAATCGCTAAGAAAAGATTATCGCTAAAAAAAGCAGAGTTGGTACAATATCTAACTCATATTGGTAATAATAAAACTGATTCTGGATATGAACAGAAAATGCTACTTAGATTTCAACGACAATTAAATATTCAAGATAGTATGTTGAAGTCAATGCGTAGATTGGTTGGCGATTGGGATAACTTGAATCAAAATCAACGTGCATTAGTGGTAACACGTAGTGTTCAATATATGCGTTCTAAAGCAATGCGTAGTGAGTTTATGAAACCATTACTTTCTTTTCAAAAGCGTGGCAATTTTATTGTTAATGATCGAAATGACAAAAAGAAAAAGATTTGGGATAGTCCTATTGTTAAAGGTGCTGCGGTCATTGGTGGAATTTATGCACTTAATAAAGGTGCAAATGCACTAGGTAAACGATTGGCAAAGACAACATATGATAATCCAACAAAATCAGGATTAACAAAATTTCAATCTAGAAGAAAGTAATATATAACTAATCGTAAAAAAATGATAAATAAAAGTATAGAGATGATAAAGTCTCAACAAATTTTAATGGAGAAATAAAATGGTAGCAAAAGTACACGAATCATATGATGCAGGTCAATTCCTAACAGGATCACTTGTACATTTCACAATCTCAAAAGTAGCAGGTACAATCTCTGCGAAACATGTTGTTGAAACAGTAGGCACACGTGCAACTGTTGTAATTCTAGGCGAAGCAGCAGAGCGCGTTGCAGTAGAAAATAACGGCGCATGGACAGCGGCTACACTAACAGCAGCACTAGGCGACGATTATTCAGCAGCAGATTTTGATTACTAAGATATAAACTCTACTTGTTAGAGTAAAAAGGCCCACCAATTGGTGGGTCTTTTTTTGTTTTACATATTATATAAATACATAATATAAATACATTT
>ERZ887830.235-NODE-235-length-36349-cov-11.593735_pt1 | contig 36349 bp, 38 predicted proteins | sample MGYA00521101_ERZ887830 | MGnify/ENA primary metagenome ERZ887830 (study PRJEB32303, sample SAMEA104408592) | aquatic metagenome | biome: Marine water; feature: Pelagic; material: water | place: Baltic Sea | collected 2014-06-05T16:38:00 | depth 1,762 m ... | reverse complement strand
GAGGCTGAGCCCGGCAGACAAAAGACATATTTTTTATTAACTAAGAATGCAGTCGATCTTGATTGTATTGTGGAGGTTCCTATTTTTTTATAACTTAAGTAACGAAATAATTCACCAAATCCTGGAATCTCAATTTCTGAAATATCTTTTATCGCATCAACAGTATTATCTCTGCCTGTTAAACCAGTACCACCAGTTGTTATGATGACATCAACATATTGATCTTGGCTAATTTTTTGAATCGTATTTTGAATTAACTTCACATCATCTTTGATAATTTCATACTTTGTAACTTTGTGTTCTTTATTGATAATAGAATTTTTTAAATATTTACCAGATTTATCATTTTCACTATTTCTAGTATCTGAAATAGTAACTACAGCTATACCAATTCGTTTAAATGCAATGGATTCATTTATCATAATTTAATATTATAGTATTAGTTTCTACCAATTGTTTAGCATAATTTTCAGATTGATTATTAAGAAACTCATATATAATTATGTTAGTCAGAACTCTCTCAACAAATAGTCTTGTTTCTCTTGAAGGAATTGACTCAATCAGTAAAAAACTATCATCATTATAATCTATTTTTTTTGACCATTTGGAAAGATTGCCAGGCCCTGCGTTATAAGATATTAAAGTTTTTAATAAATCACCCTGTATATATTTAATTGAAAGTAGTGATTTGATATATTTAGTACCAACATCCACATTTATTGAGGGGTCGAATAGAAGTCTTCTATTCCCTATAAAGTCTTTTTTTCTATCCATCATTTTAGCAGTTGATGGCAGAACTTGCATGAGTCCGTATGCACTTTTGCCACTTTTTGCAAAGGTACTAAATTGTGACTCCTGTCTTACGACACCCATAACAACATTTTTATCAAGACCATTGATGTTTAAATCATCTAGCCATTTAGGTGAAGGGTACAATAAATTTAAATCTGCAAATTCTCCAAATAATGATTTTGTAGTTTTAATTTGCATGGAACTTAAATCGTTATTCATAGCAAAACCTAAAATAATTTTTTTAAAAGACTCATTTGATATTTTTTGAGCTCTATTAATTTCAAATTCAGCAATACCAATTTCATTAATTTCTAATAATGCATCTATTCTCTGTCCTAATTTGGTTTGAGAAAACTGATCATAATTTTTATTCAACTCATTAAACTTTTTTCCTAAAGTAATATCGATAGGCTTATTTATCACAAAACAGGATAATAAAGAGTACAAATTGTATGGTTTTTGACATGTTTTCTCTAAAGCCTCTATAGATGCCTTCATAATATCTTTTTTTCCTTGCATCTTAGAAGAAGAAATAAATGACCAGTAGGCTCCAGCTGACTCTAACCAATAATTATTAGCAATTTTAGATAAAATTAAAAAACTTTTAGAAGATTTTTCAAATTCATTTTTTCTATAATGAGCTAATCCTTTAATCCATAAACCCTCTGAATAAGGAGCTTTAATGAAAGATTCATTATCTAATGTTTTAATAGCCTTATTGTCTAAGTTGGCAAGATAATATCCGTTAGATATCTTAGAAAGTAAAAAACTTTTTTCATAATCAGAGAAAATACTTTTGTTTTGGTTAAAATACTCTAGCGCTCCTGTAGGCCATCCTCTACCAACTCTAGATCTTATAGTATTATATATCGATACTTTCTTAGAATAATTTTCTTTGGTAAATACCCTACTAGTAGTGTTTGAAGTGTCTCTTGTATCTTTTGTTTTGGTAAGATATTTTTTCTCTAAAATAGGTGCTATTGGTTTTTTTGGACTTTTTCCACCTTCAGGCATTCTTCGAACTCCAAGTTTGTATATTCTTTTTGATTCATAATGATCATTATATTTTTGGAGCCAATTTTTTAATTCTAAGAAAGAAGATCTGTGTTTTGTGGGATGCAATAGTTTTAAAGCCTCAACATGGCCTAATAAAATATCATTATCCAACTTAGCTATATTGATTTCTCCATCTGCAAAATTACCATTTCTAAATTGATCAAATATTTTTAGGTATAGGTCTTTATCTTTTTTAGTGAGCGTTTGGGATTGAATAGAGCTCACGAAAAATAAAATAATTATTAGAAAATATTTAAACATCACCCCCCAATTTGTGCTCTAATATCTTTTAAATCTTGCCAGGCATCTTTTTTTAAATCGGGATTATTGATTAATATCTTAGGTTCATAGAGTACTCTAGTTTTTTTTGGAATAGTGTCATTGGGTGTATTAAAATCAAACCACTTTCCCCTCAAGGACATCGAGGATAAATCTGAACCTAATAGCATTTTAATTGGAAAGTTACCTAGCAATACCAAATATTTTGGATTAAGTAATTCTATTAATTTATAGTTCATAAGTTGGTTAAAAAGATTAAATTCCTCATTATCCTTCAAATCCTCTAATTGGCGGGGTATATACGAAATAAGTGATACGTCATTTCTTGATATATTGATTGCATTAAGCATTTTATCAAAAAGTACTCCTTCTTCTCCATCAATAATTCTAGTATCTAACTTTTTACAATAACCATAGAGAAAAAGTATGTTTGAGTCTTTATTGCCTTCCACTAGATTTATTTCATTATTCGATAGTTTTAAGAATTTTTTACCTAAAAAATTATGAACTATAGATGTTAAATCATTAATATTTTTAGAGTCATAAGGATTCAGAGAGATTTTATTAGCTTTTATTTTTTTTGGTTCATGATTTATGGCAGTTGATTTATTTGTATTTATTTGAATTTTGAATTCTTCAATATTCATTAATTCCATTAAAGTATTTTTTTGATAGTCTTGATCTGTCATGAGTCGTAAAACTAGCAAATTTATTGCAATCTTAATAGCCTATGTTTTTTTATTTTCTATCCCTTTATGCTCAAATGCATCTATCACCAATAATATTTTAAGCATAATCCAAGCAGAGAGAACTCATGATTATTATAGTTGGAATGAATTAGATCCAAATGAAAATTCAGATAGTCTAATGGACGGCTATATTATTAAAAAAATAATAGTAAAAGATTGGGACCTTAATAAAGTAAATTTGAAATCATCAAATTTTCTCAATATAACTCTTAATGGCCTCATTAACTTAAATAAACAAAAATGTAGAAAAATTACTTTTGATAATCAAAATCTTCAATCTTTTGAAAATGCATTTTTACAAGCTTTTAATGCTTGGCAAATACAATGTAAGAATAAAAAAATTACCAAAAAATCACAACTAAATTTTGATAGTAATTTACAGGCAATTGACCCAAATTTTTCAAATTTTATTGACTTTAATAAATTAAGTTACTTTTACTTTAACCAAAAAAGAGATGAATTTATCAATCTTTATTCACAAATAAATTTTGAAAATTCTCAGTTTATAAGTATAAATTTCAGAAAAATTATTTTTTTAAAAAAAGTTTTAAAAGAATACAATATAGATAGTTCAAGTTTAGAATTATTCATTAACAAATACTATGCTCTTCTAGGCGATCAGAGAGTGGATAATTATTATAAAATCTTAAGTTATAAACAACTAGTTTTCGAGCAAGCTTATCAGCTTTCTAGTTATTATAAGACATTAGAACAATATGAGAATTCTCTAGCTATTTTATCCGTGCTCAGTGAGCTAGATCCTGATAATAAAGACCATTATTTAATCGATAAATATCAAATATTGCTTTCCCTAAACCAAAATCGAAAAGTATTCAATCTTCTAAATACATTTAATTCAAATTTAGAAATTTTAAATTTTATGAAACACAAACTTTTTCTAGAATATGCCAGTTCTTTTAATATGAAAAAAAAAGATGTGATTAATTATTATTATTCCCTAAATAATATATTGGATCCTGACTTACAACTAAATTTGGCTTTTGAGGTATCCAGTTTTCTTTATACAACTGAGGGTTTAGAGCAGTCCATTTCATTTTTGGAAAATTGTTGTTTTACAATGATTCATCAAACGCAATCTATTGAATATATATTTAGATATGGCGCTCTTTTAGAGGAATCGAAAAGAACCCCTGAAGCTGAAGAATTTATTCTCAAAAGTATCGAGTATTCAGGGGACAATCCTAGTCCTATAATACTAAATTATTTAGCGTATCTGTGGATTGAAATGAATAAAAATTTTGAAACCGCAGAAAATATGTTAGTAAAAGCTATATCAGAAACCGAGGCTAATAATGGTGCAATACTTGATAGTTTAGGTTGGTTATATTTTAAAAAAAATAATTTTGATATTGCTGAAAAATGGATTCATAGCGCGTACTTATTAGAGCCCGCTGAACCGGAAATTATTGATCACTTGTCTCAAGTCTATAAAGAGCAAGGTAGAAATAAAGAAGCTCAATATTTGGATGCTAAGATATTAAATTTTCATAAAGATTATTTTAAATTTGAAGAAGTGCTGAATAGAAATTATGAAAACTAAATTTAAAAGTTATTCAAAAGTGAATACTGATCTCAAAGTGATGAGTTATTTAAGAAAAATTAAAAAACATAAATTAAACTCTAATGTAGTTATACTAAAATTATCTGATGACATTTATATTCAGAAAAGTATTAAAAATAATATTTTATATTTTGATGGTCGTTCCAAGAAAAAACTGATAATTCAAAATGATATTATTCAGAAAACTATAAAATTTTTTGATAAGAAATACTCGACAAAGACTTCATTATTAATAAAAATTATGAAATTTATTCCTATTGGTTATGGCCTGGGAGGAGGGTCATCTAATGCTTCAGCCGTATTAAAATACTTGTATGAACTTCACTCTATTTCTGACAGTAATTTTGATTTCGATTCTCATGTGATCGGTTCTGATGTTTGTTTATTTAAAGACTTGATGCCAAAAAAAATTGATGGAATAAAGTCTTATGAACCCCTGATTAAAACTTCTTACAGATGGAGAAATATTTATTTATTATTGCCCTCAAAAAAAAACCCTACAAATAAAATTTTTTCCCTTTTAAAAAGTATTCCTAAAAATACCTTTTTACCTTCTGAAAATATGAGTGTAAATGACCTATTATTACCTGCTATGTATTATAATAACGAGATGAAAGAAATAATCATATTTTTAAAAAAAAATTATAAATTATTCCTTAAGTACGGAATGACAGGTAGTGGGTCAGGAGTTTTCATTATTTTTAGGACTAATTTTCATCAAAGATCTTTTTTTAATGAATTTAAAAGTCTTTTTCCACTTGCATCAATTGAAAAATCAGAATATTTCAGTTAAGTTCATGTAACTTGATGGGGCGTAGCCAAGCGGTAAGGCACCGGGTTTTGATCTCGGCATGCGTAGGTTCGAATCCTACCGCCCCAGCCAAAAAAAAATATTTAAATCACAAATGAGCAGCACATTAATTTATTCCTTAAGAGAAGCCTATATTAGTTATAGTAAAAAGGAAATTTTCAAAGATTTAACATTTAATTTACATCGTGGAGAACTAATAGCGTTAGTAGGTAAAAATGGAGTAGGTAAATCTACGCTCATGAATGTAATAACAGGTAAGCAAGACATAGATCAAGGAGAGGTGTGGTCGCCTGAAGGACTGCAATTGTCGTACTTCAATCAAGATTTTCATTTTATAAATGAAGATCAAACTATTGAAGATGAATTAAGTAAATTATTTCAGGATGAAAATGAACATTATAAAATAGACATTTTTTGTGAAAATCTTTTTTTAGATAAAAATAAAAAAATTAAAACCTTATCAGGCGGACAAAAAAGAAGGGTAGGCTTAATTAAATCTCTTATCATAGAGTCTGATATTCTTTTATTGGATGAACCGACAAATCACTTAGATCTGGAATCGATTGTGTGGTTAGAAAATTATCTCAAAAACTATAATGGTGCAATTCTTTGCGTGAGCCATGATAGGCAGTTTTTAAACAATTTTACCAATAAAGTTTTCTGGTTAGATAGAGGTAATTTAAAAGTTAGTCCTAAAGGATTTAACAATTTTGATCAATGGTCGGCAGACTTATTGGAACAAGAGGCTAGAGAATTAAGGAATAGAAAGCAATTCGTAAATATCGAAACTGAATGGGCCAGTAGAGGCGTTAAAGCAAGAGTTAAAAGGAATATTAAAAGAGTTCAAAGAGCAAAAGAATTAAAACAGCAATTAGAAAACGATGTATCGTCTTATAAAAGAGCAATCGCTAAAATTAAGACAAAAGCAATTGTCGCTTCTGACAATGAAGCTAAATCAATTATAGAATTTTACAATACATTCCTATCCTACAAATCTCCTTCAGAGAAAATTATTCTAAAAGATTTTAGTTTTAAAATTGCAAAAGATGATCGTATCGGAGTGCTTGGAAATAATGGAACGGGTAAATCCAGTTTTTTAAAAATCTTAGTTGGAGAGTTAGAGGTAGACAAGGGAACAGTTAAAGTAAAAAAAGATTTAGAATTCTCATATTTCGATCAAATGAGGAATGATCTTAAAGACGATCTACCTATCAAAAAAATACTAGTCCCTAACGGAGGCGATTACATAAAAGTTTATGGCAAAGAAAGACATGTCTGTAGTTATCTTAAAGATTTTATGTTTGATCCATCAAAAGTTAATGAAACGGTTGGAACTTTATCTGGTGGTCAGAAGAATAAACTTTTACTTTCAAAAGTTTTAGCTAACCCTAAAACAGGATTAATTTTAGATGAACCAACAAATGATTTGGATATAGAAACATTAGATTTACTTGAAGAAATGTTGATACAGTACAAAGGCACTTTGCTTGTTGTATCACATGATAGAGATTTTTTAGATCAAACTGTTAATAAAATTTTATTTTTTGAGGGGGATGGAAAAGTAATATTTTTTAATGGTGGCTATAGTGATTTTCTTCAATACCAATCAGTTTTAGAAGAAGAAAAAAAATTAAATCTTAAGAATTCCTTTAATGATAAAAGCAATTCAAAAAATAAACCCTCAAGCAATACCTCTAAAAAACTTACTTATAAATTAGAATATGAGTTAGAAAAAATTCCTTCAATAATTGATCAATTAAATTTTGATATTAAAAAAACGGAAGATATATTAAGTAAACCAGATCTCTATGAAAAAGATAAAGATTTATTTATTGATTTAACAAAAAAACTTCAGGATTATAACAATAAGTTAGAATATTCTGAAGACAGATGGATTGAATTAATGAGTTTAAAAAGTGAAGAATAACTACAAGATATCAGCCAACGAGTATATTGTTAATTTTGATCTAAATTTTATATTTAATAAAATCCAAAATACTAAAAATCAAATCTATTTTATAGGTGGATCAAGCAGATCAATTATATTACAAGATTTTAAAAGCCATGACATTGATATTGTGGTACCTAAAATTACTAATGATACTATTGAACTTTTAAAAAATGACTTCAGCATATCCTTAAATAGTCATTATAAGAGTCTCTCATTTAAATATAATAATTTAGATATACAAATTAGCTCTTTTAGAAAAGATATTAATCATTATGGAAGACAAGCTAAGGTTGAATTAGCTGAGACAATTGAAATAGATGCCACTAGAAGAGATTTAACTTTTAATTCAATTTATATTAACCCTTTGGGTGAAATATCAGATTTTTATTCAGGCGAAATGGATTTATTAAATTCTACACTAAGATTTCTCGGAAATCCTATTGAACAAATTCAAGAAGATTATTTAAGAGCCATCAGGTACATAAGATTTTTATCTTTATTTGAGAATCCCACTTCATTGCAAGAAGATATTGACGCTATTAAAATGTTATCAAAAAATATTACTGACTTTGTAAAGCCAGATAAAATAAGACAAGAAATATCAAAAATAACTCTAATGAGTCACCCTAAAAATTCCTATAATTTTATTAAAGAGAATAGGGAATTATTATTTTTAAAAGATTTTCTAAATTAGTTGTCTTGATACTTCAGTTGAAATCATAGCTACTGAAGTAGCTAAATTTAGAGATCTCACACTTTTATTCATAGGAATAGTGATATGGAGTTTAATTTCATCATGTATACTTTGAGGGAGGCCGGCTGTTTCCTTTCCAAAAATCACAATATCTTTTTCTATAAATTGAAAATCATAAAAACTCCTATTAGTTTTGGTTGTGGCTACAATCACACGAGATTTTTTATCCTGACTATAATCAATAAAATTCTCCCAACTTTTATGCCTAACAAGATTACAATGCCCCATATAATCCATAACTGCTCCCCGAAATCGCTTATCCGTGAAGGAAAAACTGAGGGGGTCAATGATATGGAGTGGAAAACCTATACAGGCCGACGTTCTTATTGCTACTGCAACATTTTGTGGCATATCAGGCTGATAGAGGCAAATCTCAAATTTATGCGTCATGATGACTACTACTTATGATATATCTTCCGAATAAAATATTCTAATCATATTAATAATAAAACTATGTCAGAAAATAATAAACCAAGAAGAGATTTTATCAAATTAGCGTCAATGACCTTGGGTGGTGTTGGTGCCGCTAGTCTTGTGGTGCCTTTTATTAGCACGATGCAGCCAGGCAAAGATGCGTTAGCTCTAGCTTCTACTGAAATAGACCTATCTCCAATACCAGAAGGACAAAGTCTTACAGTCATATGGAGAGGTAAGCCAGTTTTTATCAAACATAGAATGACGGACGAAATTCAAAGTGCCAAAGAGATAAATCTTGACGATTTAATTGATATCCAAGATGACTCCGCAAGAGTTCTTCAAGATAAGTGGTTAGTAGTATTAGGAGTTTGCACACACTTAGGATGCGTTCCTCTCGGTCAGAAGACTACAGATAACAAAGGAGATTTTGGAGGGTGGTTCTGTCCTTGTCATGGTTCGCATTATGATACTTCAGGAAGAATTAGAAAAGGACCGGCTCCTAAAAATTTAGAAGTTCCTCCTTACGTTTTTTTAACTGACAATAGAATTAAGATAGGGTGATAAAATTATGAGTTCAAATGATCTGCACGGATATAAAAAAACATTAAGTTCTCCATACTCTGGTGTTAAGGGTTGGATTGATTCAAGATTACCTCTAATTAGAATGATGGAGGCAGAATATTTAAAATTTCCTGTTCCAAAATCTTTGAACTATTTTTGGTCTTTTGGTGGAATAGCTATGTTTTGTCTTATAGGTCTTATCTTATCAGGAATTTTTTTAGGTATGCATTATAAGCCCTCAGCTGAGGATGCTTTTAATTCTGTTGAAAGAATTATGAGAGATGTTCAGTTTGGTTGGTTAGTCAGGTATCTACACATGAACTTGGCTTCATTTTTCTTTATCGCCGTCTATATTCATATTTTTAGAGCTTTATATTTTGGCTCATACAAAGCTCCAAGAGAATTAGTTTTTATCTTTGGAATGCTTATGTTTCTTTTAATGATGGGCACAGCATTTTTAGGTTATACATTACCTTGGGGGCAAATGTCTTATTGGGGCGCAACCGTTATAACTAATCTATTCTCTGCAATACCTGTTGTAGGTGATGCAATTTTACTTACATTGTTGGGCGATTTCACTGTAAGCGACGCTACTGTCAACCGATTTTATGTACTTCATTGGCTGTTAGCTTTTGCAATTGTTGGTCTAGTTGTCTTTCATGTCATAACACTTCACATGACAGGATCAAATAATCCTAGTGGTATGGAGCCTCAGAACTGGGATGAAACACTTAGCTTTCATCCTTATATGACAATCAAAGACACAAAAGCTATGGTTTTATTTTTTATCGTGGTTGCATTCGTTCTTTTCTTTTTTCCAAACATTATGGGCCATAGCGATAACTATATAAGAGCTAATTCAATGGTAACTCCAGCTCATATTGTGCCTGAATGGTATTTTTTACCTTTCTATGCGATCTTAAGAGCTATTCCTGATAAATTAGGTGGAGTTTTGGCTATGTTTGGAAGTATAGCTGTGCTTTTTATATTACCATGGCTTGATACATCAAAAGTAAGATCTTGTTTATACAGACCTATTTGGAGAATATGTGTATTACTCTTCGCCCTAGACTTTTTTATTTTAATGTACATGGGTGCAAAACCAGCTTCAGATATCTATGTATTAATATCAAGAATAGGTACCGCGTACTGGTTCTTATTCTTTTTAGTTCTTGCTCCGTTAGTTGGATATTTAGAAACCCCCAGACAGCCCCTCACTATTTCCAATTTTCTTAGAGATAAAAAAGCCCTCACTTAAAAATGAGAATATTTTCACTCTTCATTTTAACTATATTACTTAATCTGAATTTTGCTGGAGCGGCTGGTTCAAAAATTGATATTCCAAAGTACGACTGGTCTTGGAAAGGCTTTTTTGGAACTTATGATAGATCAGCGGCACAAAGAGGTCTAAAGGTTTATAAAGAAGTATGTTCTGGCTGTCATTCCATGAACTTAATAGCTTATAGAAATTTAGCTGATCTTGGTTTTAGTGAACAACAAATTAAAGCTATAGCTTCAGACTCTCTTGTAGAGGATGGACCCAATGAAGATGGAGATATGTTTGAGAGAGAAGCTATTCCGTCTGATAGATTTGCAAACCCTTACCCAAATGATAACGCTGCAAGAGCTGCTAATAATGGTGCATATCCTCCCGATTTATCACTTATAGTAAAGGCTAGACCAAAAGGTGCCGATTACATTCACTCCCTTTTACTTGGCTACAAAGATACCCCGACTGATTTTAAAGTTCCAGAGGGCATGTGGTACAACAAGTACATGGAAGGTCATTTAATAGCAATGCCTGCTCCTCTTATGGACGGAGCAATTGAGTATGATGATGGAACTGAGCCAACTTTAGAACAACTATCTTCTGACGTTACAACTTTTCTAGCTTGGGCTGCTGAGCCCAGTCTTGAACATAGAAAGAGATTAGGTATTAAAGTATTATTGTTTTTAATTGCTTTATTTATTCTAACTTATATTTCTAAAGAGAAAATCTGGAGAGATATTAAACATTAAACAAAAAGTGCATTACATCACCATCTTTAACAACATAATCTTTACCTTCAAGCCTTAGCTTACCTTTTTCTTTAGCCCCATGTTCCCCCTTATAAGTAATAAAATCTTCATAAGAAATAGTTTCTGCTCTAATAAAACCCTTTTCCATATCGGAATGAATTGCTCCAGCAGCTAGTGGGGCGGTATCATTTTTAATAATAGTCCATGCTCTAACTTCTTTTTCTCCAGCAGTAAAAAAATTAATATAATTTAAAATTTCATATCCTTTTCGAATAACTCTCTTTAACCCTGTTTCTTTCAAACCCAGGCTTTCTAAAAATTCTTGTTTTTCAGATTCTTCTTGGATTTGAGAAATTTCTGATTCAATTTTTGCACTTACGACTAATACTTCAGATTTTTTTTCTTTTGCGTAATCTTCTACCACTTTAGTGTATTGATTTCCACTTTGTGCTGAAGATTCATCCACATTACAAATATAAACAATTGGTTTAGTAGAAATTAATTTATATTCTTCAAGAAGTAATAATTCTTCACTTGTTAAAGTATTTAAAAGATTTTTTCCTTCAGAAAGATCGTCAATAGATTTTTTTAAAATTTCTACCTTCTTTTTTTCTAAATCATTTTTAGGAAATTTTTTTATTTTTTGATAATTGCGATCTAAAATTTCAATATCTGAAAGAGCTAATTCTGTATCAATAATACCAATGTCTTGAATAGGATCTATTCTATTTTCCACATGCTGAATGTCATCATCGTCAAAACACCTAACAATATGAAAAAGAGCATTTACAGATCTTATATGTGTGAGGAAGGCATTCCCTAAACCTTCTCCTTTAGAAGCTCCCTTTACCAATCCAGCAATATCAACGATTTCAAAAACTGCAGGTATTACTTTTTCTGGATTAGCAATCTGAGTAATTTCTTTTAACCTATCATCAGGCACTTTAACCAGAGCGCTATTTGGATCTATTGTTGCGAAAGGATAGTTTGCTGCCAGTGCTTGCTCATTTTCACATAAAGCATTAAATAGTGTCGATTTCCCAACATTGGGCAATCCTATGATACCGCATTTCATTTAATTAAATTCCTAAATTTGATAAGTGTTTGTTTAAAAATATTTGAGAGAAGTTTAGATAAATTATTTCGAAAATGCCATAAATTATTTTAAGTTCTTTTTGTTTAAAATTACCCAATACATGTTTTGTTACTTTATTTTTATCACCAGGATGATCTATGCCAATTCTAAATTTCCAATAATTAGTTCCAATATTTTGAGAAATACTTTTTAACCCATTGTGACCTGCATTTCCGCCACCTTGTTTGAGTTTAACAAAGCCCAACTCTAAATCTAATTCATCATACAAAACTATCAATTCTTCTAAATCAAATTTATTAGAACTCTTTAAACTGAGCGCTCCTTTACCTGATTCATTCATATAAGTTTCGGAAATTGCTATTTGGAAATATTCACCATCGATAGAGAATTTATTTGATAATTGAAAATTTTTAAATTTTTTTGTTTTTAACTCTAATTTCTCAATCAGATAATGACCCAGCATAAGTCCAACACTATGACGATTTAATTTATGTTTGAGGGTAGGGTTACCGATACAATAAAGAGTGTGCATACAAAATAGTAATTTTATTACTCTGCTGCCTTCTCTTCTTTCTTTTCATCTTTACTGTCATCTGCAGAGCCTTCTTCTGATGCTTCTGCTTCAGTAGTAGTTTCTACCTCTTCTACTTTTGGTGCCTGAATAGTAGATAACATGAAGTCTCTTCCTATAATTGTTGGCTTCATACCTTCACCAAGTTCAACTGAACTTAGACGAATATCATCTCCAATTTGCTTACCTTCTAAGTTAATTTCAAATTTTTCAGGTATATTATTTGCTAAACAACTTAGTTCTATTTCTCTTCTAACAACATTTAAAACTCCACCTTGTTTTAAGCCGGGGCATAATTCTTGATTTGTAAACTCAACTGGAATTGAAACAGTGATCCTTGTTTTATCGTCAACTCTTTGAAAATCAATGTGTATTGGGAAATTTTTAACTTTATGTCTTTGTATACTTTTCACAACAACAGCTTCTTTTGTTCCATCAATATCTAATTCGAAGACTTTAGAATAGAACTGACCTTCTTCAAATTTTTTTTTAAGAGTAATATTATGAACTGAAACCAATTTTGGCTCCGTTTTTCCACCATAAATAATTGAAGGTACCATTCCGTCTTTAAATACCGGGTTTGTATTACCTTTAACTCTTAATTTTGCAGGTATGCTTCCACTAATTTTCATTCATGCAGTTTATATAGTAATTTAAAGATTTAATCAAATAATGATGAGATAGAAGTTTCATTATTTATACGCATTATTGCCTCACCAAAAAGAGGAGCAACTGATAGAAATTTCATATTCTTAGGTATTTCAAATGTAGGTTTAATAGAATTAGTGCAAACCATTTCTTCTAACATAGAACTTTGGATATTTTCAAGAGCTTTTCCCGAATAAACACCGTGGGAACAATAACCGTAAACCTCAGTAGCACCTTTATCTTTAAGGGCTTTTGCAGCATTACAGATGGTTCCACCAGAGTCGACCAAATCATCAATAATAATACATTTTTTTCCATCTACATTTCCGATAACATTCATTGCAGCAGATACGCCTGGCGCGTCTCTTCGTTTATCTATAATAGCTAAATCAGCATCTAATTTTTTAGCAAACGATCTAGCTCTCATTACTCCACCTACATCAGGAGAGACAAAAACTAAATTCTCAGATCTATTATTATCAATGATATCTTTTGTAAATAAGGGTTGAGCATATAAATTATCAAGAGGGATATCAAAAAACCCCTGTATTTGTCCTGCATGAAGATCCATCGTTAATACTCTATTTGCGCCAGCTGTAGTTATTAAATTTGCAACCATTTTAGCTGAAATTGGAGTTCTAGGACCAGTTTTTCTATCTTGTCTAGCATAGCCAAAATATGGGAGAACGGCAGTTATTCTAGATGCAGATCCTCTTCTTAATGCATCAATTGTAACTAGAAGTTCCATTAAGTTATCGTTTGCAGGAAATGAGGTAGATTGAATTATAAAAACATCTTCGCCTCTTACATTTTCATGAATTTCGACAAAAATTTCCTTATCTGAAAACTTTGTAATAGTAGCCTCAGATAATTTTATTTTTGTATAATCCGAAATTTCTTTAGATAAGTCATGATTACTATTACCTGAGATTATTTTCATTAATATATATATATATAGATTAACAATTTATTCCAAACTATTTTATTGAAACAAGGCTTATATTTCGTCCATAGTCTGATTGTTTCTTAAATTTGGACTGCCGATAGCTAAAATAGTCGGAATTCATATAAGTATCTTTTTTAAAATCTTTAATAGATGACAATTTATATTTTTTTAAAATATTCGTAGCAAATTTTGGAAGATTAAAAAAAAGCTTATTTTTTTTTAGAGAAGAGTAGGGGTTATTCTTTGGTAGGTTAAATTTATTGAGAAAATCATTATTCACTTCGTATGAATATTGTCTAATACAAGGACCTATTATAACTTTAATGAATTGAGTTGAACTTCCAATTTTAATCATCTTTTCAATAGTATTTTCTATGATACCGTTTGATAATCCTTTCCAACCAGCGTGACATATTCCTATAATACCATTTTGATTATCAAAAAAAATCAATGGGATACAGTCGGCAGTAGTAATACCTAAAACTAGTTCACTTGATTTAGTTACTAATCCGTCAGCGCTACCGATATTATCAGAAGCCTTATTTAATATAATGCACTTGTTGCTATGAGACTGATTAGCCATAACAATTATTTTATCTGAAGAATTTATTTGCTTTTTAGCATAATTAATATTTTTCATAACGTCAGAGGGGTTATCTTTAGAGGAAATACCGCAATTAAGTCCTTTGTATATACCTTTTGAAAAGCCTATATTTTTGGTAAAAAATTTATAATAAATTTCCTTGTTATTAGTCATGATTTTTAGAATTAAAATTTTTAAAAATTAAACCCATTTCATTGTCTTTAGTTCCTGTTAAAAGATTTTTAATAATCTCAGTTTCATCACTAGTTTTTTTATTAAAAAAATTTGCAGCATATTTTTTAATAAAACTAGATTGAGACTGAATCTCAGATTTATTAGGTTCAAATAGCTTAGTTAATCTTTTAAAATCTACAGAAAAAGAGTAATCAACTCCTTCAAAAAATTCAAATAGATCAATTTTTTTATGATCTCTTAATGCTCTAAGAGTGCTTTTTTTTGAATATTCAGTATAGCCATAATCACAAGTTGTGAAAAAATATTTTTTAATATTCCTATTTAAGCTTTCAACGAAAAAGTCTATGTGCGGAGAATGTTCTAAAATATCACCATCTTTAAAATCAAGATAACTATAATCTTTTTCAATATATTCTGAATGTATTGAATTTTCTAAAGTCAAAAGGTATTGATTTTTTTGTATTGTTATAAAAACTTCGTAAAATTGACTATTCTTGTTCATATATTGTTTGTGTCCAAAAGTATCTAAAAATTCATTTGAGTAAACAAAGACTAAATCATTTTTGCTTTGATAATATTCCTCTATATCAGAGATAACAGAAAAGTTTTTTACTTTTGAAAATTTTTTTATTTGTTTTTTTTTAAAGTACTCACTTTTTTCAAGTAAAGTTGTACTTAAAACTTCAATTTTATGGATATTCATTTCTTCTAAAATATCACTAGTGAGATGTCCGTTACCAGGTCCTAATTCTAGTAAGTGAACCTTTGTTACATTTGGATTTTTATTGATAAATTGATTACACATTGCCATACCAAAAATAGATGAAATTTCTGGTGATGTAATAAAATGACCCTTAACTCCAATTTTATTTTCTTCCTCTCTATTGTAGAAGCCTAATTTTTTTTCAAAGTTTGAAATTTGGACAAAGTCCTGCATACTTATTTTTTGTAAATTTTTTATTATTTTATTTATTTCTTCTTGTACAGACATATGAATGTTATTAACAATCCTAATATAAGTAATGGAATACTTAATATTTGCCCAATAGTAAAATAATTTATAATGAACCCTATTTGGATATCTGGTTCTCTTAAAAATTCTATAAAAAATCTTACTATTGCATAATTAATTAAAAAAATACCTGTAATTAATCCAGTCTTAAACTTAAACATGAAATAACAAATATTGAGTACAATAAACGGAATAAAACCTTCCAAAAGCGATTCATATATTTGAGATATATGCCTATAAAATATTTCATTTGGATATTTTATACTAATAAAGAAGTCTGTCTTTCTCCCTACTAGTTCTTGATTTAAGAAATTAGCAATTCTCCCTAATCCAATTCCTATTGGTGCTGTTAAGCACATTAAATCACTAATTTTAAATAAAGAAATTTTATTTTTATTACAAAAATAAATTGCACTTATAATGCAACCTGTTATTGCACCATGAAAAGACATTCCACCTTCCCAAATTTTGATAATAGATAAAGGATTAGTAATATAAAAATTAAAATCATAAAAGAATACATAGCCTAATCTGCCACCTAAAATAATACCTAAAAAATTGAAGAAAAATAAATCTTCGAATAGTTTTTTATCTAAATTAAATACTTTTAAATTTCTACGACTAAACCAAAAAAAATATAAAAATCCAAAAATATAAGATAGGCTGTACCATCTTATGTCAAAACCTAGGATCGATAGAGCAACTGGTGAAATAAATTCTGAGTATTCAAACATTGATCAAAATGATATTACAGAATTTATAATGAATAAGGATAAACTTTTAATTCAGTTAGTGAGGTTTATTGACCATAGTGTTGAAGTTCTCGGTATCGTTAAGGATCTTAAATCTGACATAGATAAACTTGTCCCTCTAGTTAAAAATACAAAAAAATAACTGTTGATAAATATAACTTATTAACATTATACCACTGTATATAGTGGTTATAGTTAATAAAATTGATATATATAGTGTGTGAAAACTAAAAACCTTGATTCTTCGCCTTTAAAACTCGTTGCCGAGGTATTTAATATTAAAAATATTGATCAACAAGCCGTCCTTAATCGCTCTGACATATCACTGTTGACAGAAATTAGTGAAAATAAAGTTATACTTGAATTCAACTGGATTGAGGATCTTAATTTAATGGTGTCATCATTTGTTATTGAAGATTTTGATCAAAATATTTTACACCAACAATTAAATCAAATAAATAACAGTCTAATTATTGGTAATTTAAAACAAAAAAATAATAAATCTATTGTGTATAAGCATACTCTTCCTCTTCATTCTAAAAATGAGCAAGTTTTTATTAGAAAATATTTGGAAGATCTTTTGTCAGAATTTAACCACCTAATCACAGTTTTACTCAAAAAAGCTACATCAAATAATCGCTCACAATATAATGTTGAGAGTAAAATAGTTGGCCACGCTTAAAAAAAATATTTTATTTATTGGATTTGGAAATATGGCCAAATCACTATTGAATAATAAAATTAAATCTAAGTTTAATATTTATTCAGTTAACTCCTCTAAATTGATAAAACCCATAAATTTAAAGAATAACAAGTCTCAAATAAAATTTGACTCAGTTTTTTTATTAGTTAAACCTAATGTATTCAATCAAGAAGGGTACAGCTTTATTAAATACATTGATAAAAAAACAAAAGTCATTTCTTGTATGGCTGGAGTCAAAGTTGTAACTATTTCAAGAAAATTAAAAACAAATAACGTAGTTAGGATAATGCCTAATATTTTATCTTTATATGAGTCTTCTCACACTTGCATTTTCAGTGATGATAAGAAATTAGCAAACTGGACAAAGATAAATATTACAAATCTTTTTGGAACTTCTTTCATTTTAGACAAAGAAAATGATATTCATAAAGCTACCGCCTTATTTGGCAGTGGTCCTGCTTTTATTGCAAAAATTATTAATAGTTATATCAAAGCATCCAAAAAAATGAATTTAAAGTATTCTGATAGCAATGAACCAATACTTAATCTATTTAAAAATGTACTCGAACACTCAAAAAAATATGAAAATCTTGATAATTTTATTAAAAAAATTACTAGTAAAAAAGGAACTACTCAAGAAGGTATAAATTACCTAGAGGATGCTAATATTGAAAAAATTATGTATAATACATTTAATAAAGCTTACAAAAGATCGAAAGAGCTAAGTCTTGAAAAATAATAAATTTCTTACCGAAAAGCAATTAAAGACAATCAATAGTATTGCACACTCAGATAAACTTCATGCTTCATTAAAAAAAATAAATAAAGACTATTCAAATTTTGATAATTTTATTACTGATTTTGAAGGTTATATAAATAAAAAATTAATTACTGTTAAAAAAAATAATTACTCCACTGAAGATATGATCTTTGACTCTATAATTAATAGATTAGAATTACTTAATAATTATAAAAAAATTGCTATAAGAATTTTTTTGGAATCTCAAAAAAATAACCGTTATTTTTTAGTATTAAGTAAATTTATCTATACATATTTCTCATCAAAATTTAGCAGTTATCCAGAAAAAGCAATAGTTATACCTCTGTATGGCTTATCATTTAATGTATGGATAGAAGATAATGATAATTTAGATAAAACTATGTCTTTTTTAGGTAACAGTATGAATTATATTAAAAAAATAAAACCATTTTTAGGTAAATGATTACCTATGAAGATTTTTTAAAAATAGATATCAGGGTAGGCACTATAATTTCAGTTGAACCAAATCCTCATATATCTAAACCCTCATTTATTTTAAAAGTTGATTTTGGTGATGAAATTGGAGTTAAAAAATCATCAGCCCAATTACTAGCTAATTATAAATCTGAGGACTTAGTTGGTTTACAAATTTCTGCTGTAACCAATTTTCCCCCTAAACAAATTGGTAGAATGATTTCTGAATTTTTAATCTTAGGCTTTCCTGATAATGATGAACAACCAATCCTTATTTCACCGTTAAGAAAAGTTAAGAATGGTGGTAAATTATTCTAGCACATTGTTTAATTCGATATGAACTTTAAGCCCATTATGAGCAGATCTATCAAATTTTATCTTACCATTATTTAGATCGATTATTTTTTTTAGAATGGACAAACCTAATCCACTGCCTTGATTGAGGTTATTTTTACCTTTGACAAAGGGCTTAACAATTTCTTCAGGACTTAAATCAATACCAGGTCCATCATCCTCAATACTTATAATCCATTTACTGTCACTAAAATAGGAACTTACAAATGTATTTTTTGCAAATTTTTGTGAGTTTTCAATTACATTTTGTAATGCTCTTGTAATTTGAATTTTTTTTATCTTAATTTCTTTCACATCGTTTTTATTTAATGTGATATTTTTATATTGTTTTAAAATATCGTTGATAAAGATATTACTTTTTATTTTTTCTGCTAATTCCTCTTTTTCGTTTTTAATAAAGTCAATGTAATGCTCTATCATGACATTCATTTCATTGATATTATCATTAATAGCTAATTGAATCTCTTTATTTTCAATATTATCTGACATTAAATTAATTCTTGTAAGCGGTGTTCTGAGATCATGACTGATGCCTGCAAGCATATTTTTTTGTGCATTTATAGTTTCGTTAATATTTTTTTTCATATTGTTAAAGTCTCTTATAAGTCCTTTAATTTCAGTTGATCCCGTAGGGCGGATATCAGGCATATCAATTCCTCTTCCAAAACTTCTTGTAATAATTCCCAGTCTCGAGAGGGGTTTAATCTGATTTTTTATAAATAAATAAGATATGATTGATAAAATGATACTACAAAACAATACCCATAAAAAAAATCCCATAATTGTTTTTGTCTCTAACTCATCTTTTCTAACTAAAAAATTAAATATATTTCCATTTTTATTAATTATTATAATGAAATAATCTTTATCGTAAGTCTTAAACTTTGAGTCATATGTAATATTTTTTAAAGCCTGTTTCATTCTTTTGTTTACAAAGTAGTTTTTTGAGTCTTTATAAATCTTTGCTTCATCATTTTTTATAAGAACTAATTCAAGTGTTTGAAGCATTCCGTATGGAACTTCTGTATAATGATCATACTCATTAATAAATAGTTCAACATTATTAATAATATTATTTGACATTTTCTTTAACACTAAATCCCAGTGAAGTTCAAAAAACACAATGATACCTATAATTTGTATAAGTACTATTGGTATAGAAATTAAATAAAATGACCTTAGTAATAAACTACTAGAAATTTTTTTTAAGTTAAAAAACATTAATAAAAAATTTTATAACCTTTTCCGTGAACCGATCGTATAATTTCAGTCAAACCACAATATTTCTTTAATTTCATTCTCAGTCTAGAAATTTGCATATCACTACTTCTCGATAAATAATCTAAATTTAATTCTTTGTTCATAAGTTCTCTGTTTAAGTATTGATTAGAATTTTTAATCAATAATTTCAGTATCTTAATTTCATTACTTGTTAAATTGATAACTAATTTATTGTTTGTTAATTTTTCTTTTTTTAAATCAAATTGAACATTCTCATTAAATACAATTATATTATTAGAATTACTTGAACTTAAATTTTTTTTAATTTTTAATAATAATTCCCTAGAATCGAATGGCTTTCCCACATAATCCTCAGCTCCTAATTCGAGTCCTGCTACTCTATCATCCGCATTACTAAGTGCTGATAAAAATATTACGGGCGAATTAATAATATCTTTTATATATTCTTGATAAAATATTAAACCATTGGAGTCTGGTAGCATGATATCCAATAGAATAAGATCAAACGAGAAAATTTTAATCATCTTTTTAGCTTCTTCTATGCTTCCAGCTCTACTGACGATATAATTATTTTTTATAAGTAATTGTTCGATTAAAGCCTGAAGTGCTGAGTCATCTTCTACTAATAGTATATGAGAGTTTCTTGTCATATCTTTTCTATTATATTTATAAATCCGCCCATATTTTTTGGATCAATATCCTTAAATATATTCATAATTCTGCTTGAAATTTTTTTGATAGAAATATCTAAATTGTTTCTTCCTAAATCTGTTAATATAATCTCACCATTCTTATTTTTAACTATTAGCTTCTTATTTAGAAGATTATTAAAAATAGTATTAATGTTTTGCCTTTTAATGAATAGTTTATTCGCTAAGTCTATCTTTTTTTTGAAACCTTTTTTTATTTCTATTAAAACTAAGAATTCATTCAAAGTAAGATAATTTTTATCTGTTTCTGTAATTATTTCTTGATTTATTAATTTATTTGTCCTGTGAGAACCTAATATAATTTTTAGGATATTGTCCTCTTTAAAATATAGTGTGTCAGCAAAGCCCATTTTCATTTGAATAATTATATTGTGATATTTTTTAATTAATAATACATTATTTTTTCATGGAAATTATTCCTTTTGATAAAAGAATTGGCTTTATTTGGTATAATGGCGAAATAGTTGAATGGCAAGACGCAACTACCCATGTCCTTAATCATGGATTACATTATGGCAGTTGTGTCTTTGAGGGTTTGAGAGTGTATTCATCAGATATTTATAAGCTTGAAAAACATACCGATAGACTTTTTCATTCTGCTAATAGAATGGGAATGGAAGTCCCATATACAAAAAACGAATTAAATGATGCTCAGGAACAAATCATTAAAAAAATGAATATATCTTATGGTTATATTAGACCAGTAATATGGAGGGGCAGTGAGATGATGGCTATTTCAGCTCAAAAAAATAAAATAAATGTTGCTATTGCTACATGGGAATGGCCATCTTATTTTTCTCCAGAAGATCGCTTAAAAGGACTTACATTGCAAACTGCTGAATGGAGGAGACCTCCAGCCAATACAATTCCTACGGACGCTAAAGCGGCAGGTCTTTATATGATATGCACTCTCTCAAAACATAAAGCAGAAAAAGATGGTTTTACCGATGCTTTAATGTTGGATTACGAAGGAAAGGTTGCAGAGTCAACAGGATCAAATATATTTTTTGTTTTTAATGGTGAATTGCATACCCCAATACCTCATTGTTTTTTAGATGGTATAACTAGGCAAACAGCAATCAGCATAGCAGAAAAACAAGGTATAAAAGTGGTCCAACGAGATATCTATCCTGAAGAAATTAAAGATGCTCAAGAAATATTTTTAACAGGCTCAGCGGTGGAGATTAATCCTGTAAGAAAAATTGATGATTTAGAATTTAAAGTTGGCAAAGTTACTTCAATGATCTCAGATTTATACCTAAGTGAAGTAGACAAAAATTACAAAATCGATAATTCATAAATTATTATTTAATTACATCTTTCCATTTTAAATTTTTCTTCCGATCTTCTTTTTTAGCTTCAATGATTTTTGAGTCTTTACCAAATTCTTTAAACTTCCAAAAAGCAGCCTTAATCTTCAACTGATCTATTACAAATTCATTAGATCTAAGAGCCTCTTCTCTGTGAGAGGAGGAGGTGATAATTAGAACAATTTTATCTCCAAGTAGAATTTTGCCAACTCTATGGATAATCACACAATCATTTAATTTCCATTTTTTTATAGCTAAATCCCTGATTTCTTCTAATTGCTTGATAGCTAGATCCTCATAGCATTCTAAAAAAATTGACTCAATAATTTGATCTTCATTAAACAAATCATCTCTAACTGTTCCAACAAATATTGAAATGGCTCCATTTTTATTAGACTTTATGCTTGAGTATAAATCGTCGATATGAAAATCAGAATTTACTATTCTTATCATTATCCACCGGTTACAGGAGGTAAAATTCCTAATTCATCGCCATCATGAAGCTTAATTTCTTCATTTTCAATTTCTTTAAAATTAATAAAAAATTTTATTGAGTCATCGTTAAATATTTCTAAATAAAAATTATCTTTTTGAATTAAATATGACTTAAAATCTTGAAAGTTTGATTTGTCATCAATCTCAAATAAATCCTCATGTTTATTTAATTTAACTCTAATCCAAGAAAAGTATTTAACAGTAATCTTCAAATGATTGTTAAGCCTTTTTTAATATAACTATAGCCAGAATAAAGCGTGAAAACTGCAGATATCCATAACAGAATCAAACCTGTATCCCAGATTGTATTATTAAAATCAAAACCCACACTTAAAATAAGTATGGAGAGACTTACCATTTGTATTGTTGTTTTAATTTTAGCAATAAATGTGACAGGTACTTTTTCGTTATAATTTGCTAAAAATTCTCTTAGGCCAGAAATTGCTATCTCCCTCAATAAAATAATTATTGCTGGTATTACGTGTATGTGAGTAATAACTCTTGTTTCTATTAAGACTATTATAACTGAAGCTATAAGGAGTTTGTCTGCTATAGGATCAAGTAATATTCCTAGTCTTGAAGTTTGATTTAGTAGTCGAGCTAAATAGCCATCAAAAAAATCGGATATCGATGAAACTACAAATAAAAACCCAGCTATTAAAACTATCTTAGGATCATCTGAAAAAAGTAAATATAAAATTAATGGAATAAGTATTATTCTTATAAAAGTTATAATATTTGGTATCGTGAGTTTTTTATTCATTGTTAATCTTATCCATTATAGTCTGTGCTAGTACTTTATTGACACCTTCAATTTGAAGCAGTTCTTCTTTAGAAGTTTGTTTGAGTATCTTTGTACTGCCAAAATAGTTAATAATCTTGAGTTTTTTTACTTTACCAATTCCCTTTATATCATCTAAAAAACTGGATTTAATTGAGTCTGACATTCTTTTTAAGCTATTTTGCTTTGATAATTTATGAGCTTTATCACGAATCTTTTGCAAAAAACCTTCAATTTTAGGTTGATTTCTCAATGAAATATTACTTTCGTAGAGCGTATTGTACCTATCAAATCTATAATCTCTGTTATGACCTTTTGAAATAGAAATTAAAAAAATTTTATCGTCTAAGTGGAATTTTTTTAAGATCTCATAACATATTTTCAAATAAGGCTTCCCCCCGTCAATCAAAATGATATCAGGGATAATCTTATTTGAGTCTTCAAAACGCGACTGAAATACCTTTTTCATTAAATCCGCATCGCCAAATTTTTTTAAATCAAAATCTTTAAATTTATATGTCCTTGAGTCTTTTATAGAAAATCCCTCATTATTAAAGGCAATATAAGAAGCAACAGCATAGTTGTTAGAATAAAAACTATTATCGTATCCCTCAATTCGCTCTATAGGATTTTTTAATTTAAAAAACTGTTGTGTTAAATTTAGTATTTCAGAATTTGTGTCATAATATTGATCATATTTTTTAACTTCTTTGTCTAAATTTTTTTTTGATATTTTTTCAATATTATTAACGCCATGTATTTTTTTATTTTTAACAATTAAACTAATTTCTAGTTTTTCTTTGAAGATAACTTTTAAGTCTTTAAAATTATTTATTTTACCAGAGCATATAATACTCTTTGGTCTAAATCCTTTGATATAATATTGAATAAGTAGTGATGGTATATTTTTTTCGTCTTCATCATCCTTAGATATATAAACCATTTTGCCACCCAAATATCTACCATATCTAATAAAACTAATAAATATTGATAGGTATTTGTCTTTATTTACTAATATAAAATCATAATTTGAGTCTTGCGAACCTACCTTAATCTCTTCCCGGATAATAAAATTTAATGACTGTATGCTATCTCTAATTTCACTAGCTCTCTCATACTTTTGTAACTTACTTGCAGTTAGCATTTCTTTTTCAAGGTCTTTGGTAATGTCACTTTGATTACCTTTAAAAAAATCTATTGTATTTTGAACTTGATGTTTGTAGTCATCAAAACTAACTTTTCCCACACAAGGCGCAGAACATTGCTTGATATCATAAAGTAGACAGGGCCTAGATCTATTTTTAAACTCTTGATTTGTACAACTTCTTAATTGAAAAATTTTTTGAAGAATTTTCAAAACCTTATCTGTTTTAAAAGCAGATGTAAAAGGTCCAAAAACAAGGTCATTTTTATTATACTCATTTCTAAATTTTGAAATTCTTGGATAATTATCTGCGGATATCTTGATTAAAGGAAAGCTTTTATCGTCTTTAAGTCTAATATTATATCTTGGAGCAAATTTCTTGATTAATAGGGCCTCTAATAATAATGCGTTTCTCTCAGTCTCCGTTAATTCAAATTCAATAGCATTTGTTTGAAATACCATTTGCTGGAGTCTTCTAGGCAAATTCTTCATTTGACCGTAATTACCGAGTCTTCTTTTGATGTTTATAGCTTTACCAATATAGATTGGTTGATCTTTTTTGTTTTTAAAAAGATAAACACCTGAAGTTACGGGTGCTTCTTTAATCTTTTTTTTAAGTATTTCTAAACCTTCCATTTTCTTCAATATATTCTTTTTCTATTATAAAAAAATGCTTCTTTTGCATTAGTATTTTAAATCAATCTAATATAGTTAATAATTATGATAATAGGTGTTCCTAAAGAAATAAAAAACCATGAGTACAGGGTTGGCTTAACACCAAAGAGTGTCGAAATTTTAATCAAATCAAATCATACTGTGCTAGTTGAAAATCAAGCAGGTATGGGTTCAGGATTTACAAATGATAACTATTTAAGTGCTGGTGCTAAAATTGAGGAAACTGCTATAAAGATTTTCAATGACAGTGATTTAATAATTAAAGTTAAAGAGCCTCAAATAGAAGAAATTAGTTTAATCAAAAAAGATCAAATCATTTTTACATATTTGCATTTAGCTTCATCTGAAATTTTAACAAAGCAATTAATTAACAGTAAATGTATCTCCATAGCTTATGAAACAATATCTGATGAGGCTAATGGATTGCCTCTGCTAACACCAATGAGTGAAATAGCAGGACGTCTTTCAGTACAAGCAGGAGCTCAATGCTTAGAAAAACATTCAGGTGGCCTTGGTATTCTATTAGGTGGATCTTCATACAGTAAGCCTGCAGAAACCTTAGTTATAGGCGGAGGCGTTGTTGGATACAATGCAAGTCTCATTGCCACAGGAATGGGTTCAAAGCTTACTATATTAGAAAAATCTAAATCTAAAATTGAATATTTAAAAAATAAATTTCCAAATGCTTTGGTATTAAATTTTGATGATATTAAAATTCAAGATTTACTCGTTAATACAGATTTGGTTATTGGGGCTGTGTTAATACCTGGAACTTTAGCGCCCAAAGTAATTACAGCAAAAGATTTAAAAATTATGCAAAGTGGTTCAGTAATTGTTGATGTATCGATTGATCAAGGAGGATGTTTTGAAACTAGTCGCGCAACAACTCATCAGGATCCAACATATGTGATCGATAATGTTATTCATTATTGTGTTGCTAATATGCCTGGCGCAGTCCCTAGAACTTCTACTATTTCCTTAAACACAGCAACGATTAATTATATTTTACAACTAGCTGATATGGGAGCTGAAAAATTTTGTAAAATAGACCATCATCATTTAAGTGGATTAAATACTTACAAGGGTCATCTTACTTACAAGCCAGTAGCAGATATCTTTAATATAAAATACACTGATCCAAATTCAATTATTTGAAACAGTCTCTAGAATTATACCAACCATATAAAGATCTAAATGCTGAATTCTATGAGCAGGCAGAACCTGCTATTTTTCCATTTTATAAAATTAGGTATAAGAATATTAATTTTCCTGAATTTACAAATTTAGATGATAGCGCTTGGATAGATTTATTTGGAAAATTTAAAAGCAACTTACTTCCTGAAAGTCATAATTTAGCTCTTAAGTATCATGGACATCAGTTCCAAACTTATAATCCTGAGTTAGGTGACGGAAGGGGATTCACAATTGCACAATTTTATCATAACAAAAAACTGTTAGACTTAGGAACGAAGGGTAGTGGTAGAACAAAATTCTCTAGGAGTGGTGACGGTCGTTTAACTCTTAAGGGTGCGGTAAGAGAGGTACTTTGTTCAGAATATCTGCACACGTTAGGAGTTGATACAAGTAGATCAATATCATTAATTGAAACTGGAGAAAATCTTTATAGAAATGATGAACCCTCTCCCACTAGATCAGCCGTACTTGTTAGGGCTTCTCATTCTCATATAAGAATAGGTAGCTTCCAATATCAGGCTTATCATCGTAAAACGGAAAACTTAGAAAAACTAATAGATTATGTTTGTAAAAATTATTTCAATCTTAAAAGTGAAAATGATCAAAAATTAGAATTTTTTAACGAAGTAGTTGAGCGTTTAGCTATGTTGGCAGCATCATATACTGTGACTGGATTTGTACATGGCGTTCTCAATACAGATAATATGAATATTACAGGTGAAAGTTTTGATTACGGTCCTTATAGAATGCTAGAGCATTATGATCTTGAAAAAATTGCTGCTTATTTTGATCATTCAGGTTTATACAAATACGGCAATCAGGCGAATGCAATTTTTTGGAACATTCAGCAATTAGCATCGATTATGACAACATTCATCCCTAAGGAGCAATTGGTTGATATGCTCAAACAATATGCCGACTTATACAATCGAAATTTACAAATATTAACTTTTAAAAGATTAAATATAGCTATGAAATCTGAAGCTGAAAATTTAGAACTACTTAATTCTTTTTATGAATTACAAACAACTAAACATTTTTTTTACGAGGAAGTATTTCATGATTTTAAAAATTTTCTGCAAAATTATGACTATGTCAGTAAAAAGTACTCATCCTATTCATTCTTAAAAGAATTTAAAAAATTTCATCAGGTTCAAGAGGTAAATAGTATTAATGAAAACTTTATTAGATTATTCTATGATGATATTGAAAATATTTGGAATGCTATAAATGACGAAGATAATTGGAGTTTATTTGACAAAAAATTAAAAAGTATTAATAAGATAAGAGAGTACTAAAAAAATGGATTGGGATAAATTAAAAATTTTTCATAATGTCGCTCTTGATTTAAATATATCTGAGGCCGCAAATAAAATGAATATTAGTCATTCTTCGATTAGTAGACAAATTAGCTCTCTTGAAAAAGACTTAAAAGTTAGCCTCTTCAACAGACATGCAAGAGGCCTATCTCTAACTGAGCAGGGGAGTATTTTGTTTAAAACAGTTCATGATGTTGTTGGTAAAATAGCCTTAACTAAAGCTGAGTTAACAGATTCAAAAGACAAGCCCTCTGGGTCATTAAAAATTGCTGCAACAGTTGCATTTGGAACAACATGGTTAGCACCTAGAATTAACAAATTTATAAGCGCGTATCCCGACATTGATGTATCAATAAAAATTGAAAATAAATATACTGACTTAATGATGGGCGAAGCGGATGTAGCTTTAAGGCTAACTGAACCCACTCAAATGGACCTCATTCGTTTCCCTTTATATGAATTTAATTTCAAAATTTACTCTTCTACCGAATATATTTCAAAAAATGGCATACCAAAAAACTTAGAAGAATTAAATAATCATAGAATTGTTGCTTTTGGTAATGATGTAGAACCTTCTATTTTTGATGTTAATTGTATTTTAGATTTACTACCAGATATTAAAAAGGCAAAAATTCTCTATATATCCAATATGTATGGAATTATGAGAGCTATTGGTGGTGGGTCTGGAATTGGAGCGTTACCTGAATACATGAAAAGTTCCAAAAACAACTTAGTTCCAATTTTGCCAGATGCCAAAACACCCAAAGCAAAAATTTATTTTACATATCCTGCTGCTTTAAAAGGTTCAAAAAAAATCGACGCTCTTAGGGATTTCTTAGTAAGGGAAGTTAATAAAGACGCCTTATCTAATGAGTCTTTTTAACAAATTTTTTATTACAGTAGTTACAAACCACTTCTAATTCATTGGTCATCTTAAAGTAAACAGCAGGGTGTCCTAAGTCACCTTGTCCGCCATCACACTTTACTACTTCGGTATCATGTGAGACAATTTCTATATCATTGGTAATTTCTTCATTCATCATTTTGAAACTAATTCGGCTATGAGGTTAGTGTATTTTTTTGGATCATCAAGATTTTCACCTTCCATTAGTTTAGCATGATCAAATAATATTTCTGAGAACTTACTTTTGTCTTCTGTGTCTAAAGATTTCATTTTAACAACTAAATCATGGTCATTGTTTATCTCTAAAATTCTTTTTTCATCACCTGTATTTTGGTTATTAGCAGCCATAAGTTTTTTTAAGTGCATATCCATATCATTTTCATCAGCAACTAAACAAGAAGCACTAGAAGTTAATCTTTTAGAAATTTTAACATCTTTAACTTTTTCCTTTAGCAAGTCTTTAAGAAGAGTAACAAATTCCTCATCACTTTTATTAGTTTTTTTATCACTCTTACTATCTTTTGTATCTTTGAAGTCTATATCTCCTTTAGTAATTGATGTGAATTCATAATCTTTATATTTATTTTTCATTGGAATCCAAAACTCGTCAACAGGATCTATAATTAAAAGAACATTAATTTTTTCTTTCTTAAAATACTCCATTTGAGGACTGTTCATCAAGTTGTCTTTATTCTCTCCAGAAATATAGTAAATTTTCTTTTTTTCATTTGGGTATTTCTCAATATATTCAGCTAAAGTAATTAATTCTTTGTCTTCAGAACTGCCAAAAACTGCAAACTCAAATATATTGTCATGAGTCTCATTAAATTCATAAAGACCCTCTTTTAAAACCGCACCAAAATTTTTCCAAAACTCAAGAAAACCATCCTTATTTTTTGATTTAAGATCTTTTATTTCTTTAAGAATTCTTTTAGTTATACCTGTGTTGATTTTTTGAATAACTGCATTGTTTTGAAGAATTTCTCTAGAAATATTTAAGCTCAAATCCTCAGAGTCAACAACACCTGGAATAAATCTTAACCAAGCAGGGATGAGGGTTTCTAATTTATCACTTATAAAAACTTTATTGACATATAGCTTGAGTTTATTTTTTCTGTCGGGATGGTAAAGATCATGAGGTTGGGATTTTGGCAAAAATAATAATGATGAATAATTTACAACACCTTCTGCTTTGAAATGAATAGTCTTAAGAGGTTCATCGTAATAAGTGGAACTTTGTTTATAAAAACTTTCGTATTCTTCTTTTTTAATTTTTGTTTTGTCTTTTAACCATATAGCTTCAGCAGAATTCACTTGGCTTTTCTTATCTTCTTCTTTTTCTTTTTTATCCTCATCTCCAGTAACGTAAATTGGTATCGGAACAAAATCAGAATATTTTTTTACAATTTCTTCAATCCTAAAATTATCTAAGTACTCATTCTCATCTTTTTTGATTGATAGGGTTATTTCTGTGCCATGGCTAGCGACTTCAGTTTTCTCTATCGAGTAACTCCCTTTACCATCAGACATCCAAATGTAGCCTTGCTCAGTATTAAATTTTTTTGATTTAACAACTACTTGGTCAGAAACCATAAATGAAGAGTAAAAACCAACACCAAATTTACCAATCTGACTTACGTCTCCTTTTTTATCCCCCACTTTTTTTAAAAATTCTTCCGTTCCAGATTTAGCAATTGTACCCAAATTAGCTTGAAGATCATCTTCATCCATTCCTATTCCGTTATCTTTGATAGTTATGGTATTATTTTTCTTATGAATATGAATATTAATCGCGAACGGATCAGTGTTCTTGAGATCTTTATTAGAGAGAGATTCATAACGTAATTTTTCACATGCATCAGATGCATTAGATATAAGCTCACGGAGAAATATTTCTTTTTCTGTGTATAAAGAATTAGCAACAATATCTAGTAACTTTGATACTTCAGTTTCAAATTTCATGGTTTTTTTTTCTTCTTGTTGTTTAGTCATATTTTCCTAAAATCTCCTTTAATATGTTTACTTTAAATAACACTGAATGTTCAACTAAAATCACAGTTATTTCCTCAAATCAATATGAGATTTGGCTTAAAAAGCAATCCCAATACTTAAAAAATTGGTGTTTATCCTCTAATTTCAAGGGGCAATCTAAAAAAATAATTTTAGTTCCTTATGATGATGGTAAATTACAGGAAGTTTTAATTGGAGAAGGTAATAATTCTGATTTATCTGGTTTGTCAAATTTTTCGAAAGAATCAAAAGGTAATTACTATCTTGACTATAAATATTCAAATTCTCTAGAGGCAGATCTTTATATAGCTTGGCTATGGGGTAATTATAGATACAAAAAAAATTCCAAAAATCCAAAATCACTTCTTTATGTAAAAAAAGAGTCTGATTTTATAGATTATCACAATCTCAATAATGCAACTAGTTTTGCTAGAGACCTCATCAATGAGCCTGCAAATACCTTAACTCCTGAAAGCTTCAAAAGACAGATATTTAAAAATCAACAGTTCAAAGACTGTCAATTGAGTTACATGAAATCTACTAATCTTAAAAAATATTATCCGTTAACACATGAAGTTGGTAAAGCTTCTATCAATAAACCTCTAGCGATTGAGATATCTAATACTAAAATTTATAAAAATGATCAACCGATTATAATAATCGGAAAAGGAGTTACATTCGATACAGGAGGTTTAAACTTAAAGCCTGGTAATTCTATGAGATACATGAAGAAAGATATGGGTGGTGCAGCAATTGCCATTGCTTTATTTTTAATTATTAAAAATTATCTAAAAAAATCAAAAATAAAATTAATAATACCTATCGCTGAAAATTCAGTATCGAGTAATGCCATGAGGCCAGGCGATGTTCTCAAATCTTTTAATAATAAAACCATAGAAATTACAAATACGGATGCTGAGGGACGATTATTATTAGCTGATGCTTTAACCAGAGCCGAACTATTTAATCCAAAATTAATTATAGATTTTGCTACCTTAACAGGCGCTGCTAGAGCAGCATTAGGCGAAGATCTTCCAGCATATTATACAAATAGTAATGAGATTGCTAAAAAAGTTGAATCTACAGTTTATTCTAAATCCATATGGCGCATGCCTTTACATGATGCTTATATGCAAAAAATGCAATCTGACGTAGCTGATATTGTAAATGCATCCAGCGATGGTATGGCAGGTTCAATTACTGCGGCGTTATTTTTAAAAGAATTTTTGCCTTATAAAAAAGTTGATTGGATTCATATTGACACTTATGCTTGGTCTAGTAGCTTTTTAAATACGAAAGGTGGAAATCTCCAAGGCTTATTTTCCATGGTAGAATTTATTAAGCAAAACTATAATTGAAAAAAACCTATATCATTGCAGTAATTTTTTTATTACTCACATCTTGTGTCACCACAAGGCAAATCAATACTTCAGATGCTTGTGATATTTTTAAGGCATATCCACAGTGGCTAATTATCACTGAAAAAACTAAAGAAAAATGGGGAGTGCCTGTCACACTTCAACTCGCCTTTATAAAACAAGAGTCCTCATTTCAAAAAAATGCTAAACCACCGAGGAATAAATTACTAGGTGTTATCCCTGGTAAAAGAATGTCCAGTGCGTATGGTTATAGTCAAGCATTAGATGGTACTTGGGAGGATTACAAGTCAAGTACAGGTAATTATGGGGCTAGTAGAAAAAATTTTAGAGATGCTAGTGACTTTATAGGCTGGTACGTAGATGGTAGCCATAGGTTACTGAAATTGCCTAAAAATGATGTTCTAAATCATTATTTAGCTTACCATGAGGGTAGGGGTGGATTTCAAAAAAAAACATATAATAAGAAGAAATGGCTTTTAAATGTTGCTAAAAAAGTTCAAAACCAAGCCGCTATATTCTCTAAGCAAATTAAATCATGCAAATTATCTAAAAATAAAAATAGTGTCTTATAGAACTCCTTACTTAGTCATTTTCAACATACTGGTATTTAAATGGTCTCTTGCTTTTTTGTAATTAATGTTTACTTGGACAACTATGGATAAAAATAATTTAATTAACTTCTTCTTAGATAATACAAAAAATACAGATAACTTGGGAGTAGGAACTGAACATGAAAAATTTATATTTTTATCCAAAGATAAAAAACGAATACCTTTTAAAGGTGATGTAAGTATTAATTCTTTATTTCAATTCTTAATAACAAAAGGATGGCTGCCCGGTGAAATTTCAGATGGAAATATAATTTCCCTTTCTCGTGATGGAGCTAACATAACTCTTGAGCCCGGAGGACAAGTTGAACTCTCAGGAAAAATTCAAAAAAATATTCATGAAACATGTAGGGAGACAACTAGCCATTTAGAAGAATTGAAGATTTTCATTAAGGATAATAATTTATGTATGATGGGATTAGGTTTTGATCCTATCTCTGAAATGGAAGATATCCATTGGATACCAAAAAAAAGATATCATATAATGAAATCTTACATGCCTCAAGTTGGTAGTCGCGGTCTTGATATGATGTCTAGAACATGCACAGTTCAAGCCAACTTTGATTATACTTCAGAATCTGATTTAGTTAAAAAGTTTGTAGTTTCAAATAGAATTCAATCTTTTGTAATAGCAATGTTCTGTAATTCACCGTTTCGAGAAATGAAGCACAATGGATATTTAAGTAATAGGGTGCTTACTTGGTCAGACACCGATAGAGATAGATGTGGTATAAAAGAAATTTTTATTAATAAAAATTTTTCAATCGAAGAATATGTAGATTTTGCTCTAGATGTTCCAAATTATTTTTTAGAAATAGATAATAATTATGTTGATACGACTAAATATTCTTTTAATCAAATTTTAAAAAGACAGACAAATAATAAGCTAATTGATAATCATGATTTATCCTTAGATAATTGGGTTAATCATCTTTCAACGATATTTACGGAAGTAAGACTTAAGTCTTACCTGGAAGTACGTGGAGCAGACGCGGGAAAATGGGAAATGATATGTGCCTTACCAGCATTTTGGACAGGCCTCTTATATGACGAAGAAAATTTAAATATTCTATGGAACGAAACTCATAAATGGAATTACTCTGATATTATGGATTTGTATAAAAATGTAAGTAAAGAAGGTTTGAAATCTAAATTTCAAGGTGAAAGTATTTATGATTATTGCCAATATTTACTTAAACTATCCAGTAAAGGCCTAGAAAGAAGAGCCTTCCTAAATAAGAAAAATAGAGATGAGCAAATACATCTGGAAACTTTAAAAAAAATTGTTAGTTCTCAAAAAACACCAGCAGATATCCTCCTAGAAGAGACTAATAATGGAAATAAAATACTAGCACTATTCGATAAACCTTATTATTAATCATAATATGAAATTTTTATTTCAAATGGATGACCCAAGAAAATTTGATATAAATTCTGATACTACCTATCTGTTAATAAGAGAAACACTCAAAAGAAAAATTAATTGTTATTACACTCATGCGAATGACGTACATGCGGTAATAATTGGAAAAAATAATACAATCCAAGCTAGAGTCTCAAAAATTTACCTTAATAAAGACAATAGTCTCAATTATCAAAAATCATCTTTAACTAATCTTAATCAATTCAATGTAATTTTTGTTCGTCAGGATCCTCCATACAATATGCAGTATATTTCTAATACTTACCTATTAAGCGAATTAGAGAAGCAATGTCTAATAGTAAATAATTCTTTAAGTCTAAGAAATTATCCAGAAAAGCATATTATGATGAATTTTCCATCTCTAACTCCACCAACAATTATTTCTCTTGAGGTAAAGTCTATTTTAGATTTTATTAATAAATATGGCACTGTAATTTTGAAACCTGCATATGGTAATGGGGGTATAGGAATCAAAAAAATTGATAAAACTCAAATTAACCTTAAACAACTCATTACTAAATATATTAAGACATTTGATTCAAATCCCATAGTTGTTCAAAAATTTTTACCAAAATATTTTCGTGGAGATAAAAGAGTAATATTACTAGGCGGTAATCCTATAGGTGTCGTATTAAGAGTCCCTGCTAAAAATGAAATTAAATCGAATTTTCATGCAGGTGGTACGGCAAAAAAAACTCTGTTAACAGAAAAAGATAAATTTATATGCCAATCTATTAAAAAATTCCTTATAAAAAATAAATTATACTTTGTTGGAATAGATATTATAGACGGTTATTTAACTGAGATTAACATCACATCACCAACAGGTATTCACGAAATAAACAAAATGGATAATGTTCAACTTGAAAAAAAGATAATTAACTTTTTTGTAAAAAAAATTAATTAAGGAGATTTTCAAATAATTGATTCAAGTTTTTTTTAATTATATCTTCGACTGGTTTAATAATAACGCCCTCAGAATTACTTCTCATAAAATTATAAAATCCATTTTTTCTTGTAAGGATAAAATCCTCACCTTTAAAAACATCAATTAAAAGAACTTCAAAATCATCGTTATTAACAAATATATTTGAATTGATTATTTTACCGTCTGGAGCTGTAAAATGGAGATTTTTGATCTCAAATTGATTTAAAGTATTATTATGTAATTCACCTTCGTATTTAATTGTTCTATTCACAAAAGAATTTGTAAGTATCTGGCTGAATGTATTAAAAGCCTCTAAATCTTCAACATTAGCTGTTAATGATTGTAAAAAATTAAGCAGAGCAATTTCACTATTTTCTATTTTGATATTTACTTCACCATCAATAGAACCAGATATATTTTGAATAGTATTAACATCTATAAGTCCGTTGCTAGATATATCTAAATTTAAGTATCCTTCTACTCTATCTGTTTTTAGTAAAATCTTATCAAGCAATTGTAGATTAATTTTTTTTATATTCGCACTTCCAGCAAATTCTTTATTTTTGTATAGGCCTTCAATTGTTGAAGTATCACTACCAATTAATTCTAGTTTTGTAACAAGTATTAACTGATCTTTTGGAGATATCGCTATTGTGCTATTGATCTTGTCAAAATTTAGTAATTCTAAATATTTTTTAGATATTTGATTTTCATAAAATCGTAATATCTTTTCAAATTTATTTCTTGATAAATCCTTTATTTCAATTTTTAAATCACCAAAGTTCTTCTGATCAATGTCATAGTCGCCATTAAAAAAAAGGTTTTCTTGATCGCTCGTGATAAGTTTGATGTGTTTTATTTCAATTAATTTATCTCTCAATTCCAAATCTATATAACCTTCAGTGATATCAGATGTGTCTATTAAGTAACGAGTGTTATCTTTAAAAAAAATATTTTTTATATCTTCTAATTCTTTAAAATTATTAATTATTAATCTTAAATCTAAATTTGGTTTATAGAAATCCGATATCACTCCTTGGCTTTTTAACGTCAGCTCATTTCCTTCATTAGTCACATATTCCAATAATTCTAAATTTAAGGACCCTTCTTCTATTACAAATCTAGATGAAGTGATTTTTCCTTGAGGTATTATATTAATAAA
>ERZ887830.230-NODE-230-length-36522-cov-51.157238_pt1 | contig 36522 bp, 27 predicted proteins | sample MGYA00521101_ERZ887830 | MGnify/ENA primary metagenome ERZ887830 (study PRJEB32303, sample SAMEA104408592) | aquatic metagenome | biome: Marine water; feature: Pelagic; material: water | place: Baltic Sea | collected 2014-06-05T16:38:00 | depth 1,762 m ... | reverse complement strand
TCACGCCTTTGAACTAGACCAAGGGGAAACAGAAACCCTATATTTCCAAACTACGACTGTTGGGGGGTTGTTGTCGGCAACACTTAGTTGGCATGATCCACCAGCAGCATATTTTGCTGACAAAGCGCTTATAAACGACCTCGACCTACGAATTACCCAAGAAGATAAAAGCTATTTACCATGGGCGTTACCCACAACTGCGCAGCAGGCAGTTGCTGTTTTGGGAGATAACACCAGAGACAATTTAGAAAAGGTAGTAGTGTCAGAACCGCTAGGTGGTCGCTATAAAATCACAATATCTCATAAGGGGGATTTGCGACGCATTAACCAGAACGGTGAATTCGAAAACACCACACAAAAAGGTGCTTTAGTTGTTTCAGGACCCGGTATTTTCTCAAAGTTGGAGCAAGAACTGAATCAGTTTACAAAGGTCAATAGTTTCTTAGTGGCCCCTATGCCGGCAAAGGACAACTTTACGGTCAGTGCATTAAACAATAATATTCCCTTTAAAAGCTTAAAAATTTTAAGCCTTAATGGAAAAGAAGTATTAAGTAAGACAAGAACCAATTTCTCTTTGAGCAGTACTACTGTTGATATTTCCATATTGACCTCGGGTACCTATATTATAGGGATAGAAACAGAAACGGGAACTATCTTTAAGCAGATACTTATTGCCAACTAAATATAAAATTCAGAATATACTGACTTAAATTTTATTTTTTTTAAAAATCAGAGAACAAAAATTATTTCCTTAACAATTTATTTACATTAATGCGGAAAAGTTTGGTTTGTTAACATTTATTTAACATATTTGGGGTTGCTAACAATTAAATCAATTATGAAAACTAAATTTATTCAAATTTTAACACTTGCGTTAATCGCTGTGTTTCAAGTTGCTTTAGCACAACAAGTTGTTACAGGATCTGTGACCGACCAAGATGGTATGCCACTTCCTGGTGCAACAGTTGTGATTAAAGGAACTTCCTCAGCTACAACTGCTGACTTTGATGGTAATTATACTATTGCTGCTAAAAACGGTGACGTTTTGGTAATAAGCTATGTAGGTTATAGTGCTGCCGAATTTACTGTCGATGGAGCTACTGCAAATGCTACACTTTCAAGTTCAAATAATCTTGATGAAGTGGTGGTTGTAGGGTATGGAACACAAGACAAGAAAAGCCTTGTTCACGCTGTAGAAACAGTAAGTTCAGAGGAGCTTGAAAAAATTCAAGCCACTTCAATAACACAAGCACTACAGGGTACTGTCAGTGGTGTTACAGTTCTTACAACAGGTGGTGTTCCAGGAGCGGGACAAACAATACGTATACGTGGTATAGGATCTATCAATGCATCAGCTTCACCACTTATCATTGTTGATGGTGCTATATGGGCTGGTGGATTAAACTCTATCCCACAAGAACAAGTAGAATCTATCTCTGTACTAAAAGACGCTTCTGCAGCCATTTACGGTTCTAGAGGTTCAAATGGTGTTATTATTATTACCACTAAAAAAGGTAAGAAAAATGCTAAAGGTACTTTTACTTTTTCATCTAACTATGGTACTCAATCGGAAGCTGTTGACTTACACGAAACTTTAGATACCGATACTTTCTCTAAATATTTCTTCGAAGCTATAGTCAATAATAACCAATATGAATTGGGTCAAACAAATGCTGATGCGCGCGCTAATGCTGCTGCAAGTTTTGTTGAGAATCTTAAATATAACCCTTACGGAACTGGAAGTGTATCTCCAATTGATGCTAATGGCAACCTAGTTGGTCCAGCACTTTGGAATTCTGATTGGTATGGTGCTTTGGTTAATACTTCTGCTAGAAGAGTTGATCACAACATTACATATTCAGGTGGTTCTGATAAAACCAACTACTTCTTTGGTATGAACTACCTTAATCAAGAAGGTCAGGTTAACACTACATGGTTCGACAGAATTTCTGTTAGAGCTAACATTGACACTGATGTTACTGATAAGTTCTCAATGGGACTTAATATGTCATTTAACAATACTGTAAACAATACGCCAACACAAGCAGGTAATGCTTACCAAAGTATTATCCAGTGGATATACACAGTGCCAAACTTTTATCCAATCTATGAAAGAAATGTAGATGGTTCATTGGCGCTTAATAGTGCAGGAAATAGAGTATATGACTATGGTACTGGAACAGAATTCGTAAACGCCCAAAGAACGCTTCTTACAAATGAGAATGCTGTTGGTTCATTAGATTATTATGTAAATGAAAATAACTCATATAATTTTAATACATCATCTTATATGAATTATGAATTTAATGATAATTTAAATTTTAAAACTACCTTAGTTTATGGTAGAGATACTTTTGATGGTTTCTCATACGATCATTATTTGTATGGAAATGCACAATCGGTTAATGGTCGTGTATCACAAAACAGAAATATAGTTACTACAGTTTCATCAAATCAACAGATTTCTTATACTAATACTTTTGGAAAGTCTAATTTAGAGTTAGATGGTATTTATGAAAATTACGCCTTAAAAGTATCTAGTATGGGTGCTCAGGGTACTGGATTCCTTCCTAATGTTTTAGTTTTGAACGGAAGTACAACCCCAGAAGGCGTAAGTGGTTCTATTAGTGAAGAAAGATTGGAAAGTTTTATTGCTAGAGTTCGTTACAACTACGATGAAAAATACTACTTCGAAGGTTCATTTAGACGAGATGGTTCAACCCGTTTTGCTAAAGATGTTAGATGGGGAGACTTTTTCTCTTTAGCTGGTTCTTGGGTAATTTCAAGCGAAGATGCATTTAATGTAAAAGGAATCAACTTACTAAAAGCACGTGTGAGTTATGGTGAAATTGGTAATAATCGTGGTATTGGATACTTTCCTTACATGCAATTGTTCTCAACTGGTTGGAACAACTTAACAAACACTGGTGTTCTATCTCAAGGTGTTGTTGACCCGCTCCTAAGCTGGGAAAAAACAGCATCATTCAATGCTGGGATTGATTTCTCGTTATTTGATGACAAAATATCAGGATCTATCGATTATTACAGCAAAGAATCTATTGACTTAATTTATGATAAGCCACTTGCTATTTCGACTGGAAATTCTAGTATTACAACCAACATTGGTTCAATCCAAAACTCTGGTTTTGAGTTAACTATTAATGCCAAAGACGTTGTCAAAACAGATGATTTAAGTTTAGATTTAGGGTTTAATATTTCGACAAACGAAAATGAAATTCTTGAATTAACACAAGATGAGTTCATTAATGGTACCAAAAAGTGGATGGTAGGTAAGTCATTATACCATTGGTTCATGAGAGAATGGGCAGGTGTTGATCCTGATGATGGTTATGGTATGTGGTACAAGGATATCCTTGATGCAGACGGTGAACCAACAGGTGAGAGAGAAACTACCAAAGAATACGGTGAGGCTACACGTTACTATATTGGTGACAAGACATCACTTCCAAAGTATACGGGTGGTTTTAATGCGAGTCTTAGTTACAAAAAAATTGATTTCTCAACCCTTGTTTACTTCAGCTTAGGTAGCTATCAATATGACGGTTCTTATGCAGGTTTGATGAGTGGTATGGAAAGAAATAATCAGGGTCACCCAGATTTAGCTCGAAGATGGCAAAACCCTGGTGACATTACTGATGTTCCATTACTGCTTAATGCTTCGAACGACTTTAATGCCACGTCTACGCGTTTCTTATACAAGAATGACTGGGCAAGAGTTAAAGCTATCTCTATTGGATACACCTTTGATGATGAAATAAACGAAAAGTTAAAAACAGAGAGCATACGTATTTTTGTGCAAGGAGACAACCTATTTACCTTTACTGGTCATGATGGTATAGATCCTGAGCAAACTTTAGCTGGAACTACCAACTCAAGGTCATCACTTATGAAAACCGTATCGCTAGGACTAAATATTAAATTATAAAAAAATGAAAACAAATAGAATATTATTATTGTTTACTCTTTTTTCCTTACTATTAGTAGGATGTGAAGAAAGTTATTTAGAAGATCCAGCGCCAACCTCGAGTGTGAACTCAAGTGTTGTATTTAGCTCAAAAGCTGGGGTAGAGGCTTTTATATCTGGAATTCACAGAAGAGCACGTTCACAATTTTACACAAACACGCACGGTGGTGGACTCTATTCCATGTACTATGCACGCGATATGAAAGCAAATGACTTGTTGACAGATCAAACATGGTATCTGTGGGATTATGATCACACATATAGAGCTCCTACATATACACGTGTTAGATTTAGCTGGGAATTTCCATATTATATGATTAACCAAGCTAATATTGGTATCAAGGGCTTATCAGAAGCCTCTGGTATTTCAGATGTTGATAAAGATGCACTAATGGCTCAGTTCTTAGGTTTGAGAGGATTTTATTATTTCCAATTAGCTTTAGAGTTTAATCATCATCCAAGTTATGATGCTAACGCTGATGCACCTCCAATATATACGGAGCCTGCTACAGAATCAAAACCAACATCAACAATAACAGAATTGTTTACACAAATTAAATCTGATTTGACTCAGGCTAGTTCTCTAGCTTCGACAAGTAGAATAAACAAAACGTATCTTAACAAGAATGTTATTGAAGGTTTTAAAGCCAGAGTACACCTTTATCTTGGAGAATATGCTGAAGCTCAAACAAGTGCAGCAGCCGCTAGAACTGGATATAGTTTAAATGGCTCTGAGTATGGATTAGGTTTTGATGACATAGAAATAGATGAGGCAATTTGGGGACTATCCCAAAGTGAAGATCAGTCAAATTATTACTACATGGCGCCTCATGCATTTGCGGATCATGCAGCAAATGGATATTATGGAACATTTGTAAATGATGATTTCGTTAATCTATTTTCATCAACAGACGTTAGAAATACATTCTATCACCAATACTCTACAAATACTGCGGCGTGGTTTGCGTGGGTTATGGGTAAATATAACTTTACTTTCAGTTCTGATATGATCATGATGCGTTCAGCTGAAATGATGTTAATCGAAGCTGAAGCTAAGGCCAGACAAGGAGATGACACTGCAGCTGCTACGTTACTTTACACTTTACAAGCAGAAAGAGATCCTTCTGCTGTTGCTTCTGGAAATACTGGAGCTAGTCTATTAGAAGAGTTGATGGTAGAAAGAAGAAAAGAGTTGTACTGTGAAATAGGAGTCGAATGGTTTGATGCCAAAAGAACACGTTCAGGAATTTCAAGAACTGGAAACCACAGAGTGTTTTTAGATCTTGATCCAGATGACAAAAGGTTTATTTTATGTTTCCCACAAACTGAAATTGATGCCAATGAATTTATGGATGATTCCTTAAATGCTGACAGACTTTAAAAATAACTAAATTTAACACAACACCTGTCATTTTTCAATGACAGGTGTTTTTTTTTGCTATGAAAAAAATATTTTGGATACTGTTGTTTCTTATGGGATGCAGTATAGTTGATCTAAAAAAAGAAGAATCTGAAGCAAGCAAACATCAAGACAAGGTTAGACAGATTTATGACAAGATAGATTCAAATCAAAACGAAATAGATAATCTAATCAAAAAAAATCATCCAAATCTTCGTAGAGATACAAACAATAACATCATTCGTCCAGACGGAATTACATTATCTGGGAAACCTGTATACTACAAATCATATCACGGAAAATCACAAGTAGAGCTACTAAAAGCTGACAAAGTAAAAAACAACTCTGGACCATTAAATTTGGATTTAAACGGAGAGGGAATTCAAGTACATATATGGGATTCCAAATCAATTTTTGCAACACATCAAGAATTTGCTGACCCAGACACGGGCAATACCGTAATAGAAACACAGCAATTTGAAGCGCAATCTATGGAAAGTAATCATGGGACTATGGTAGCTTCTACAATAATTGCTCGTGGATTTTCACACAATGAAAATTATGATGTCACAGGCATAGCACCTAACTTATCTAAACTAATATATTTTAACTCATCTAACGACAGATTTGAAATCGTTCAAGAGTTAGAAAACAATCCTGAATTTATTATTTCCAACCATTCCTATGGGTATTATATTATCACAGATGAAGGTAATCAACAGTTTGATGCCTGGGAGATTGGTGAATATGGCAATTGGGATCAATTTATTGATGAAACTTCAAATTTATACCCTTATTGGCTCTATGTTCAAGGAACAGGAAACGAAGGGGATATTAATTATGAAGGGCAAGAGCACCAGGGCTATGATTATATGGTTGACGGGCTAAATGCAAAAAATCAACTTAATGTAGCATCAATTAATCTTAATCAACAGTTTGGAGACTTTATCTCACCTTCTGGATTTAGTTCTGCAGGACCTACAAATGACGTTAGGATAAAACCTGAAATTTCGGCTCTTGGTCAAGATGTATATTGTGCCACATGGAATGAAGATGAACCAACTGAAACAGCTTGGTACGCAAACACAAATGGCACTTCTTTTTCCGGTCCAGCTGTAGCAGGTGGTGCTGCTTTAATACAGCAATACTACAAACAGCTGAACAATAATTATATGTTGTCCTCAACACTTAGAGGATTAATTTGTCATACCGCAACAGACCTTACAATGTGGGGGCCAAAAACAGTAATCGGTCCGGACCCTAAAACTGGCTATGGACTCATGAATGTTGAAGCTGCCATTGAATTGATTCATGATAATAACATAGATAATGAAAAAATTACAGAAAGAGCACTAGAAAACAATGGGGTATACAACCTAAGCTACACTGCTTCAGAGGGATCTAGTAATGAAAAACTTATAGTAACTCTTGCCTGGAACGATCCATTTAAACCTGTTCTACTTGCTGATGGAGATTTGGTAAACGATTTAGATATAAGGGTATACAATAATGATGGCATCTTTTACCCATGGAAGTTAGACACGACAGATATAACAGCGCCCGCATTAAAAGGAGATAACCTTGTAGATAATCTTGAAAAAATAGAAATTGATGCGCCTAGTGGAAACTATACCATTGAAGTGACCCACAAGGGTGTATTAGAGAATGATCAAGTATTCTCGTTAATCATATCAGGGAATGGTCAGGTGACCACATTATCAAATGAGGAAATCCAAAAAATCAATACTACTATTTATGCCTCTTACATCAAATCTGAAAGAAAAATTCAAGTGATTCAACCCGCAGCAGCAGACACAATGCAAGCCTATACACTCTACGATATCTCTGGAAGGCTGATAGAAAGTAAAACACTCATTGGAGTAAATGCTTTCAAAATAAATGCTGCAAAACTAAATACAGGCATATACTTAGTTGAAGTTAAAACAGATTCGGCTACATTTACATCCAAAGTAGTTGTTGAATAGAGCCACTTCGGTTGTAATGTAAATATTCTAATAATGAGCCACATAATTTATGGTATTAACCCTGTAAGGGAAGCCATCAAAACCCCTTCAAGCATTCAAAAGGTCCTCATTGAAAATGACCTCAAAAACCCTGCTGCATTAAAACTCAAAGACGAAATCATGCGCGCTGGCGTATCCTATTCCTTTGTGCCGGAGCAAAAACTATACAAACACACCAAAGAAAACCACCAAGGTTTTGTGGCACTCATTGGACAAATCCAGTTTGCTGAGCTAGAAAGCATCATTGAACCAGAAAAACAACAACTCTTTTTACTACTCGACGGCATAACCGATGTGCGAAACTTCGGCGCCATTATCCGTTCTGCAGTGGGTTTGGGCGCAAGCGGTATCATCATTGGTCAAACAGGATCTGCGCCACTAAATGACATTGCCATTCAAGCATCTGCCGGAGGGGCATTTCACATTCCCATTGTTCGTGTAAGCCACCTTAAAGATGCCATGTATATGCTGCAGTCCCATGAAATAGCACTGGTGGGCTGTACAGAAAAAGCAGGTTCGTTTGTTTCGGATACAAACCTTAAACGTTCGTTGGGTATTGTTATGGGAAATGAGCACAAGGGCATTAGCAGAGGCATACTAAATCTCTGTGACGAGCAGATAAAAATTCCCATAAACGAACTGCTGGACTCTTATAACGTTTCCGTTGCAGCTTCACTTGTACTATACGAATACCACAGACAAAACAGCTAAATCAAGAAAGTCAGCTCATCAAGCTGTTCAATTTCTTTGTAGTGTGTTGGGTTTTTGCGCTTCAATGGCATAAAATGAACGGCATGCATCCCCACGTTTAGCGCACCTTGGACATCAGCCTCTAGGCTATCCCCTATCATAACAGCCTCTGATGAACTAACGCCACCCACTTTTAGGGCGTGATTGAAAATTTCGGGATCTGGTTTTTTCTTACCCACAGAGGATGAATCGGTAACCGTTTCGAAATAAGGCAATAGCCCTGAATTTTTCATTTTAAAATGTTGCACATCTTTAAAACCATTGGTTATCATATGCAAGGCATAGTGTGGCTTGAGTGCATCTAGAATAGAAATGGCACCTGGGAACAAGCTGTTGTATTCGGGTAGTGTTTGAATATAAGCATCTGCCATATCAAAAATCAAGGCATCAGAAGCATGATAATGCAAGCGATCAAAAACAGTCTTTAGGCGTTCATACCGCAATTTTTCTTTGTCAATCTTGCCTTCACGGTACAACCGCCAATAGGCCGTATTATTTGGCACATAAACTTCCAGGAACGCATCCAGCTTAAGGTCTATTTCATATTGCTTAAAAAGCGTTTTGAAGGCCAGTGCAGAGTTTTTTTCAAAATCCCAAAGGGTGTGGTCCAAATCAAAGTACAACGCCTTGATAATCGATTTATTCATGAATCAACAGTTTTTTTAGTGTGGCTAAAAATGTGGCGTTTTTGGAGCGGTTATTAAAACTTTCGTTGGTAAGTGCGACCAGCATTGGTGCATTGAGCTTTTGTAAACGAGATTGATACCCAATAAAAAGCTGGCGCATTTTTCTAGCATATTGCTGTGCACGTATATGTGACTCGCTTAAACAAATGGGATGAATGGTCAATGGGGTTTGTTGTTCCTCACCCAAATCAAAGAAACGAAATGGATGGGCAGTGCTTGCCCGAAAACCAGGAGTATCAGGGTATTGCATCGAATAATCATGTTTGATACCTGAGGAAGAAAAGGCGCGATAGGTATCCGGAAATCGCAAAACCAACTTGTGTTGACGAATGGCTTTAATGGGTCTGTGGATTAAGCCTGAAAAACGATTAATATCTTGATTGAGCTTTTGGCTTTTTTGGGTAGACTCAAATGAAGCAAGCGGTGCAGTAGGCGCATAATCAGATAAGCTTTTGAGCTCTTGTTGGTGTTTTTTACTAAATACACTCAAGCTTTTATCGTGAGCACCAAGTGCTGCATAAAGAGCAAAAAAACGAAAGGAAACTGCGGTAGACCGAAAGGATTCCATATGTTCAATTAAACCAATAAGTGGGTCCTCGCGAAAGCGCAATACCACCATCAATCGATCAAAAGTCTTGGCAAACTTCAAACGTCCGAAATCATACAGTCCCTCAAAGAAAGATCGGAAAAGGGTTTTGTGCTTGTATGCATACAATTGTGGAATTTCAACTACCAACTCAGTAGTATTCACTGGCTGCTTAAATGGTGGCAATTCAAAAAAATCAGTCCATGCCGCTACAAAGCGATTAAACCACATATCTATCAGCGGTAAATCCAAAAAATTATGATTAAACGCCAAAGACTGCTCGGGCTTAAACCTACCCAAATCATCAGGTGCATAAGGCATGTATTCCTCATACCTGCTCATCAAATAGAAGGATGCGGCGAAAAAATCAAAAGGCAATTGACTTTTCGCAGAAGTAGCAAAAAAGGCGGGTATCCCCTCCCATTGAAAGACCAAAATATCCACCGGGTTCACGCCCTGCTCTGTTAGCAATCCATTGGCTGCGATAAAAAACTCATTCCCCAATGGGACATCGCCATAAGACATCTTAGGGCCACTATGTGCTACAAAAGCACTCACATCAGATGTGAACGAAACTTCTTGACCTAATCTGTGGTGAAAAAAATGCCTGAAAATATAAATGATACGAGGCTTGACTGTGGGGGTATGAATCAAAATCATGATTCAGTTACTTAAAGTTGTTTTGAATCCACCTTGTCAATGGGTCGTATGTTAAGAGATTTTCCTCCATCTCCTCATTAACGTGAATAACAGTTGTCAGCTTATCGATATAATGTCGTGCAAAAGACTTTGGGTAACGATCGCCCCCACTAAAATGAGTGACATAGTGTTCAAAAAAACACAAGGCTTTTGTGATGTCCTTTTGCAAATAAAAACTCAATACACCCATAACGTAATAGGCATCATTAGAAACTTCTGGCGTGCTGCATACATCCACTTCATTAACAGCGCTTAAATAAGCAACCAATGCTTCTTTATTCTTTTTAGTGGTCCTGTAATAATAACCTGCTGCCAAAAAACCCTCTATGGTAGATAACGATTGAACAGCGCTAAGCGCTCTGTTGGCTTTTTTATTACTCCCGCCCAGCACCCAAGGCAATTCGGTATACAATTCCAACAAAACCAGCTGGGCTATAAGCGAATCTGGTGCTATAAGCGCTGCACGTTCAAAAGCTGTTTTCATGGCTCTCACATAGGACAAAGACTTTACTTGTGACACTTCTGAAGCTAAAGTTCCGGCTATGCCTCCAAGCAGAAATTGATAATCATAGTTATCAGGATTCTCCTTTGTTAAGGAAGATAAGATATCAAAAGATTGCTCAAATGCTCGTGTACTGGCATAGAGCAGTGCGAGTTCCTCCTCTTGTGCAAGCGTTTTGGATTCAATGGAATCAAGCGCTATGATGCGTGACTGCTGTTCGGGGGTGATAACCACAGGCTCAAAAAGAGCGACAGGAATGCGTTGCCCATAGGAAAAACCTACACAAAAAATGATGAGGATTAGTCGTTGAGCAATTGCCATAATTTGTCTTTCAATACGGATATACCCTGTTGTGAAACGGACGAAAACAAAACAAAAGGTATTTGACCAAAAGCAGCCTTACATTCATCTTCAATAGCTGCATATAGCTCTTCATCTAAAATATCAGATTTAGAGATACCAATTAAAAAATTCTTATCCAACAACTCGGGATTGTATCGTGTCAATTCACTGTTCAAAATAGTAAATTGTTTTTTAATATCATCCGCATCAGCTGGAATAACATAAAGCAGCACACTATTGCGTTCAATATGTCGTAAGAAATAATGCCCTAATCCTTTTCCTTCAGCTGCTCCTTCAATAATACCGGGTATATCTGCCATTACGAAAGATGTATAGTCACGGTTTTCGACAATACCCAAGTTGGGTTTTAGCGTTGTAAAGGGATAGTCTGCAATTTTAGGCTTTGCAGAAGTCAAGGCTGCCAACAAAGTGGACTTACCAGCATTTGGAAAACCTACCAACCCTACATCGGCAAGCACCTTCAGTTCTAGCGTAATGTCACGATCAGTCCCTTCTTTCCCGGGTTGTGCATAGCGCGGTGCTTGATTGGTGGGGCTTCTAAAATGCCAATTGCCACGTCCGCCCATACCGCCTGGCACCACAATCACATCTGCTTCAGATGTAATCTCGGCAATTTGCTCACCCGTTTCGTTGTCTTTGACAATGGTTCCCAAAGGAACGGGTATTATTAAATCTGTTCCATCTGCTCCTGTACTCCTACTCTTGCTCCCATGTCCACCGTGGTCTGCCTTAAAATGACGTTTATACTTAAAGTTAATAAGCGTCCACAGATTCTTATCACCACGAACAATTACGTGTCCACCACGTCCACCATCGCCGCCGTCTGGGCCGCCTTTGGTGATGTATTTTTCCCTGTGAAAGTGCGTAGAGCCCTTACCTCCGTTTCCAGATGTAACGTGTATTTTAACATAATCTACAAAGTTACCTTCTGTCATTACAGTTGATCAACAATTCGTGTTAAGTGGTCAGCTATCGCCTCAATAGATCTTGATCCGTCTATGGCGTGAAACTTTTCTTGTGCCGTGTAATATGCTATTAGCGGGGCTGTTTTTGCATTGTATTCAGCAAAGCGATTTCGAATCTTTTCCTCGTCTTGGTCATCTGCACGACCGCTGTCTTTTCCACGAGATAACAAACGGCTTACCAGTATATCCTCGTCAACATCTAACGCCAAGGTAGCGGCAATCGACATTTGCTTTTTAGACAAAAAGCCGTCAAGGGCTTCGGCCTGTGAGATGGTTCGTGGAAAACCATCAAAAATAAAACCGGCAGCATCTGGTTTTTTGTCAACTTCACGCTCCAGCATTTGGATAGTAACCTCATCTGGCACCAAATCACCATTGTCCATATACTGCTTGGCCATAATGCCAAGCGGCGTCTGATTTTTGATGTTGTATCTAAACACATCCCCTGTAGAGATGTGAATCAAATTAAAATGATCTCTCAAAAAAACAGCTTGGGTTCCTTTTCCTGCTCCAGGTTTGCCAAACAAAATAATGTTCTTCATGGTTGTTATTTTCCATGCAAAGATATTCTATTTTAATCAGGAAGACTATCGATGTGCAACATTGTGGAATATCCTTACCTTTGTGCCGATAATGCAACAGTATATATCTTCCAATTTATCCATAGGCATCTTAGGTGGCGGTCAGCTAGGCAAAATGCTTACCGATGTGACGCGTAAATGGGATATCCGTACCCATATTCTTGACTCCAACGCTGGAGCACCCGCAAAAAACAGCTGTTACCGATTTGTTCAAGGCGACTTGATGGACTATGAAACAGTCCTAAACTTTGGTAAAGAAGTTGACGTACTTACCATTGAAATTGAGCATGTTAACATAGATGCCCTCTATGAATTGGAGAAAGCTGGTGTTTTGGTTTATCCAAAACCGGCAACACTTGACATCATTCAAAACAAACAAACACAAAAAGCGTTTTTTGAACAACAAAAACTACCAACTGCACCTTTTATTTCTTGCGAAAACAAAAAAGAACTGTTGGCGCATGTTTCAAAGGGCAGCTTTAACTTTCCCTTTATCTGGAAAGCTGCACGCTTTGGGTATGACGGTTTTGGTGTGAAAAAAATTGATGATAAAGCGGCTATTGATGCTTTGCCTGATAACCCATGTATCATCGAGGCACTGGTTCCCATCAAGCAAGAAATAGCCATTATCGCAGCTCGAAATCCTGACGGTGAAATTGCACTTTACCCCCCTGTGGGGATGGCTTTTCATCCAGAAGCTAATCAAGTAGAGTATGTCTACTTCCCTGCCGACATAAGCAAAGAAATTGCCAAAAAGGCTCATGACATTACCCATAAGTTGGTAAGTGCTTGGGGGCATATTGGCTTATTAGCAGTTGAATTTTTTGTTGATGAGGAGAATAACCTGCTAATAAACGAAGTGGCACCACGGCCGCACAACAGCGGTCACCTGACTATAGAAGGTGCCAATACTTCACAATTTGAGCAGCACATACGTGCGATACTTAACGCACCTCTAGGGAAAACAAGCTTTGATCAACCTGCCATCATGGCCAATGTGGTTGGTCCACAAGAGCTGATTGGCCCGTTTGTGTATGACGGCGTAGATCACATTCTAAATACACCAAAAGCTGCCCTACACATCTATGGAAAGAAAACTACCAAACCGCAACGAAAAATGGGGCATATTACGCTTACAGGTGCGGATTTAAATGTTATTTTTAAAGAAATTAAAGACTTAAAAGCAAAACTTAAACTTAAAGCGAATTAACATGAAAGTAGCCGTTATCATGGGAAGCAAAAGCGACCTACCCGTAATGCAAGACGCCATTGACACCTTGGCCCTTTTTGAAATCGAAACACATGTTGATATAGTATCCGCGCACAGAACTGCCGATAAAATGATGACGTTTGGAAAATCGGCACATGAAAATGGTATTGACGTTATCATTGCTGGAGCCGGCGGAGCAGCCCACCTGCCTGGAATGGTGGCTTCAATTAGCCCATTGCCCGTAATTGGTGTGCCCGTTAAATCTTCCAATTCAATCGACGGTTGGGATTCTGTTTTATCCATACTGCAAATGCCAGGAGGCGTGCCTGTTGCTACCGTAGCACTAAACGGCGCAAAAAATGCAGCACTGTTGGCATGTCAAATACTAGGGGTGAAAAATCCAGCCTTGCGTGAGGCCATGATTGCATATAAAGTATCCTTAGGTGAAAAAGTGCATCAAAGCGCCAAAGACATCAACAATAAGTAAAAGCCACATAGCTTAAAGCCAACCAAAACACTGGAATAGCTTCAACCAACAGGGAGGTAATGTGTTTTGGCCGATCCGTTTTTACTTTAAAAATAAGTATTCCAAGTACTGCTAGCATTCCTATTTCAACCCAAGCAAAGGTGACTGAAGTTGAAGTCATTAAGGCCAAAACGGCAGCCATCAAAATCAACGCATATGACAGCAACTTTACCCCGCTAACACCCAAAACTTGGGGCAGTGTTTTTAAGCTTGGAGCATCTCTGTTAAGATCGTGAATTTCGAGTGGTACAATCAACGCCAATACCCATAGAATGGCTTTTGAGGCAACCAAAGCAAAATGAACCGAGGGCAAATCATACAAACTAAAAGTAGCTAAGACTGACCAGCACAAGGCCACAATAAATATCTTAAGCGAAGGAACATAGCGCAAACCCATATGGGCACCGAAAGGTAGTGCGTATAAGGTTGTTATTACACCTACAAAAACAAAAATCAACCAAACGGTAGTGGTTTGTGCGACAAGCCCATAAAAGCCAATTGTTATTGCGCTAAGGAGCATAATGGCTTGTGGCAAATTAATCCTTCGTTTTTCCACCAAGGCAGGCACAATGAAATGAAAATATTGATATGCAAACCAACCGAAACCAAAAATAGCACACTGCAATGAAACAGCTAAATCAAGCTCTTGTTGGATGGCAAACACACAGCAAAAAGCCCATAGCGACAAGGCAACATGCAAGCTAGATTTAATATATAAACGTAAATTGATGTGCTTCATAAAGAACTACAAAACTACCAAATGTGTTAATAAGGTAGTCATTTATGGTTAACAACTTTAGGCTGAAATGGTTAGGTTTCATTTTTTTGATTTTAATCAAAAATTTACCTTTGGAAAGGTATAAAAACTGGTGTTCATGGATACGCAAAACTTTGCACTTCGTCACTTAGGTCCAAACGAAAAGGAGTTGGACAAAATGCTTTCGCTTATCGAAGCATCATCTCTTGAAGAATTGGTTACACAGACTGTTCCAGATGCCATTAGGCTGCATGCGCCCATGTCGCTTCCTGAAGCCATGAGCGAACATAGCTTTTCAAAACACATTGCTGCCTTAGGGAAACACAACAAGGTATTTACCTCCTTTATTGGCTTGGGATATCACGAGGCCATATTACCGGGTGTAATCCAACGAAACATATTGGAAAACCCAGGTTGGTATACGGCATACACACCTTACCAAGCCGAAATTGCCCAAGGTCGCATGGAGGCGCTGCTCAACTTCCAAACCATGATTGTAGAACTCACAGGAATGGAACTTGCCAATGCTTCTCTTTTGGATGAATCTACAGCTGCAGCAGAAGCGATGAGCCTGCTGTTTGGTCAGCGCACAAGAACACAGAAAAAAGAACACGCAAAACTGTTTTTTGTAGATGAAAATACTTTACCACAGACCAAATCTGTGCTAGAAACAAGAGCAGTTCCCGTTGGCATTACACTTGTTTATGGCAGTTGTGATGATTTTATACCCACAGCCGAATTCTTTGGTGCCTTGGTGCAGTACCCAGCTACTGATGGTAATATACCAAACCTAAAAACTTTTATTGACAATGCTGCCCAAGCAGAAGTTAAGACAGCAGTTGCTGCTGACCTTATGAGTTTGGTGCTTTTGGAAGCACCAGGAACTTTGGGTGCAGATGTTGTAGTGGGAAGCAGTCAACGCTTTGGTATTCCACTTGGTTACGGAGGACCACACGCAGCATTCTTTGCAACTAAAACTGCCTACAAACGCAGTGTGCCGGGCAGAATTATTGGTGTTACCCAAGATAAATCTGGTAATAGAGCCTTACGTATGGCCTTGCAAACACGCGAGCAGCACATCAAGAGAGATAGGGCTACATCTAATATTTGTACTGCACAAGTACTGCTAGCTGTTATGGCAGGAATGTATGCTGTATACCACGGCCCAGAAGGATTAAAATCAATTGCGACACGCATACACCGTCATGCTTGCCAACTCAATCAAGCACTGGAACAATTGGGCATAACCCAAAAGAACAAAGCTTTCTTTGACACACTTCACATTGAAGCGCCTGCCCAAGAAATACTACGCTTGGCAGCTGCCAAAGGAATCAATCTGCGTCAAATCAACGACAGTGAATTAAGCATTACCTTCCATGAAGCGACAGAAGATCACCACATTCAAACTTTGATTGATATATTAACTGAGGCAACAAAACAATCCGCTGTTGATGTCAATTTGGTTGAAATGGACTGCCTGCCTGTTTCGCATAAACGAACAACCTCGTTTTTAACCAATGAAGTGTTTCATAGTTACCATGCCGAAACCAGCATGATGCGTTATATCAAATCCCTTGAGCGCAAAGACTTGGCACTAAATCATTCCATGATTGCACTGGGTTCATGCACCATGAAGCTCAATGCAGCTACGGAAATGTTCGCCTTAAGCGATCCACAGTGGAACAATATGCATCCTTTTGCACCCATTGACCAAGCGGCTGGCTACACTAGCGTATTGCATGACCTAGCTGACTACCTAACAGAAATCACAGGCTTCGGCGGCACCTCTTTGCAGCCTAATTCTGGCGCACAAGGCGAATTTGCAGGATTGATGGTCATCAGAGCTTATCACCTTGCCAACGACGATGCACATCGTAACATCTGTCTTATTCCAGCTTCTGCACATGGCACCAACCCAGCCTCTGCAGTAATGGCTGGCATGCAAGTCATTGTAGTAGGTACTGACGAAAAAGGAAACATCGACCTTGACGACCTAAAGGCCAAAGCAAATGAACATGCCGATAATTTGGCAGCACTGATGATCACCTACCCATCTACGCATGGCGTTTTCGAATCGTCCATAAAAGAAATAACCGCTTATGTCCACAGCAAAGGGGGGCAAATATATATGGATGGTGCAAACATGAATGCGCAGGTTGGCTTAACCAATCCGGCTGTTATTGGCGCAGACGTTTGTCACTTGAACCTCCACAAAACTTTTGCCATACCACACGGAGGTGGTGGTCCAGGAGTAGGTCCAATATGTGTTGCCAAACACTTGGTACCGTTCTTGCCAAATCACGCCATAATTCCAACTAGTGGCGAACAAGGAATAGCAGCACTTTCTGCAGCACCCTATGGCTCAGCACTTGCTTGTCTGATCTCTTATGCCTACATACGCTTACTAGGCGCAGCAGGGCTAAAGAAAGCCACAGAAGTAGCCATATTAAATGCAAACTACATTAAGGAACGTATTGCGAAGCACTACCCTGTTTTGTATAGTGGCGACAACAACCGAGCAGCACACGAGTTTATCATTGACTGCCGATCTTTCAAAGACAAAGGCATAGAAGTAATGGATATTGCCAAGCGTTTGATCGATTATGGTTTTCATGCGCCAACGGTATCGTTTCCCGTTCCGGGCACCATGATGATTGAACCTACTGAAAGTGAAAACATGGCGGAATTAGATCGTTTTTGTGAAGCATTTATTTCTATTCGCTATGAAATTGAGGCCAGCACAAAAGAACAAACCAACAACTTATTGCGCAATGCGCCACACACCTTGACGCAGTTGACAGCGCACGAATGGAAACTGCCCTATACTAGAGAAGAGGCAGCATACCCATTGCAGTTTGTACGTGAAAATAAGTTTTGGCCAAGTGTCCAACGTGTCGACGAAGCTTACGGAGACAGAAACCTCATGTGTACCTGTGCACCCATTGAAATGTATGCAGATAAACCAGTCACGCAAATCCAATAATTTGTGGTTGAGTGCATTTATAAACACATCTTTTTTCTTGTATCCGTATAGATTTCTATATTTGAACATTATAATACGACCACTACCTTAGTCTAATATGGGAATTCACATCACAGGCGTTGGAAGTTATATTCCTTCACACAAAGAAAAAAATCAAGATTTTTTAGCACACACATTTTTAGACGATAGCGGCAATCCGTTTGGTGCTGATAATGGAGATATTATTGAAAAATTTAAGGCCATAACTGGTATTGAAGAACGCCGTTACGCCAAACCACACCAAACCGCATCTGACCTTGCTTTTTTGGCTGCTGAAAAGGCCATTGAAGACGCATCACTTGATCCTGAAACCTTGGACTACATAATTGTAGCTCATAATTTTGGCGACATCCAGCACGGTTGTATACAAACTGATATGTTACCCTCCCTAGCCACAAGAGTAAAACATAACCTCCAAATAAAAAATCCCAATTGTGTTGCCTATGATTTGATTTTTGGTTGCCCAGGCTGGGTTGAAGGTGTAATTCAAGCAAAAGCTTTTATCAAGTCAGGCATGGCCAAACGCTGCCTGGTCATCGGTGCCGATACCTTATCGCGAATTGCCGATCAAAACGACAGAGATGCCATGATTTTTGCCGATGGCGCCGGAGCTACCATCATTGAAGAAACAGAAGAATCAGGCGGCTTATTGAGCTACAGCTCGCAAACCTACAGTACGGAAGAAGCATTTTACCTCTTTTCTGGAAAGTCTAATGACCCAACTGCTAATCCTGAAGATAAATACATTAAAATGCTCGGCAGGAAAGTTTATGAATTTGCTATTAGCCATGTGCCTCAAGCCATGAAAGACTGCTTTGACAAAAGCGGTGAAGAACTTGGTTCCTTAAAGAAAATTTTTCTGCATCAAGCTAATGAAAAAATGGACGAAGCTATCGTCAAAAGGTTTTACCGACTCTTTCGTCAACCCATACCAGCAGATATACTGCCCATCAGCATTCATAAATTGGGCAACAGCTCGGTTGCTACTGTCCCTACCCTATTGGATTTGGTTAAGCGAAATGAGCTTGATGGTCATCAAATAAACAAAGGAGATGTTGCCCTCTTTGCCAGCGTGGGCGCTGGGATGAACATCAATGCGTTTACTTACAGATTTTAACGGCTTTTCAATGCCTCACCAATGGGGTTTCCTATAACACCTGTTGGATTGCTAACTTCTAACAACGCGCATATTGTTGGCGCGATATCTGAGATTTTTGTCCTTTGAAATGTACTCCCTTTTTGAATGCCATTTCCATAAAGCAACAGCGGAACATGGGTGTCATAGATAAAGGCTGAACCATGTGTGGTACCATAAGTACGATTGGCTATATAACCTGGCAGTAGCATATATATAATATCGCCAGAACGTTTGGGATTATATCCTTTTTGCAAGCGTTCAATAATTGGATTGTCAGCATCCATTTGCATAAGATTTGATGTTGCATAAGCAGCGGCAATACCATCTTGTCGCTGTATAAAAGCAGTAGCAAAACGACTTATAACATCAAGATCTAGTTTTGCGGTAAAAATACGATCGTGGTTGAGGTAAATTTCATCATTCGACACATCAAGGATAATATTGCGCACTCCAAAAGCATCAAACATGGCTTCTTTGAGTGCCTTTACAAAAGGCTTCTTGCTAAAATATCCTGCTGGTATTTTGTTGTCGGTTAGATAATTAGGCACAGGAGCCACGCCGTGATCTGAGGTGAGGAAAACAGAATATGCACCCTTACCCACTTGCGCATCTAGCGCCTCAAATAGTCTTGCAAGTTCCAGGTCTAAACGAATGTAGGTGTCTTGCAACTCCTTTGCGTTTGTGCCAAAATCATGTCCGATATAGTCTGTTGATGAATAAGAAACCATGAATACGTCTGCATGATTATCTGCGCCTAAGTCCTCCCCTTTAAGAGCTGCCAATGCAAAATCTGTAACTAGGCTATTACCAAAAGGAGTGGCAGCCAATACTCCGTAACCACCATTAAAGGCAGCTAGAGCAGCTAAATCATAAGGGAATGTAGGCGTTTCTTTCCCTTTAGGTCGCTTTTCGTACGGACTATCATCTGGACCTGTTTCTGTATATTGAGTGATGGGATAATAGGTATCCCAAGTAGTGAGATAATCATCAATTTTTCTAGAAGCATTAAAATCTGCTACCCATGCGGGTAATGCATCCATGTAAAAAGTACTGCTGATGAAATTGCCTTCATCTCCGCCTGAGAACCAATAGGCGCCATTGGCAGTATGGCCAATGGAGAGTATAGCACTTCGATCTTTCAAAGAAACGCTAACAGCTTTGCCATTCATCTGGGTTGCCAATCTATTCTCGTCTGCAAATGTGGAAACCAAAAGAGCGGTAGGTGCTTTGCCCTTGGTCTTTGCTGTCCCCAATGACAAAAAGTTATGGTCATCAACACAGTAGCGATGTTTTCCGCTTTGCTTATCAAACCAATCATTGGCTATAATGCCATTAATGGCAGGAGGGGTTCCTGTGGCAATACTTGCATGTCCAGGGCCTGTTTTGGTTTGTTGGTAGTCGAAATGGTGGTTTTTTGCCACAAAACCTTCGTTGTAAAAACGTTTGAATCCGTGTTCGCCGAAGTGAGACTGGAATCGATATAGGTAATCCTGGCGCATTTGATCGACTACAATACCTACCATGAGTTTGGTCTTACCACTGTCGTGATTTGAGGTGCAGCCCAACAAAAGAAGACCAACAATTAGATGGAGAGATTTGGTTTTCATATTTAAGATTTTAACAAATTTCAATTTTTATTTTGAGACTTAGGTTATAGTAACATTATTTTTTACTTTCGTTTGAGTGAAAATACTGCATCACATCGGTGAATACATTTTAATGCTTAGGTTGGTTTTTATCAAGCCCACCAAGGGGAAAGTGATGCGAAAACTTATTTTTAAAGATATACAAGATCTTATTATTGGATCTTTAGGTATCGTTGCCTTTCTATCCTTTTTTGTCGGCGGTGTTGTGTCCATTCAAACAGCACTCAATATTGAAAATCCACTTATTCCAAAAAATTTAGTTGGTTTTGCCACACGACAATCAGTGATACTGGAGTTTGCACCAACGTTTATGAGCATTATCCTTGCTGGTAAGGTAGGTTCGTTTATTACATCTAGTATAGGCACCATGCGCGTGACCGAACAAATTGATGCATTAGAAGTTATGGGCATCAACTCCGTAAATTACTTGGTATTTCCGAAGATAATTTCCATGCTTTTGTTGCCTATCGTGATAAATTTTTCCATGTTTCTAGGTATTCTTGGCGGTTATGCCGCTACCATATACGGCGGGTTTTCGAGTAGCGCTGATTTTATCGAAGGCATACAACTCGACTTTAGGCCTTATCATGTGGTATATGCCTTTATAAAAACGTTGGTTTTTGCCATGGTTTTGGCTACCATTCCCTCTTATCACGGTTATTATATGAAGGGGGGCGCATTGGAAGTAGGGAAAGCCGCAACGGTTGCCTTTGTATGGACATCAGTAGTCATCATCGTACTTAATTATTTCATTACACAAATGTTACTTGCTTGATGATAACACTTAAAAACATCATGAAATCATTTGACGGCACAGAAGTGCTTAAAGGGATTAGCATGACTTTTGAAGCCGGAAAAACCAATCTTATCATTGGGCAGAGTGGTTCGGGAAAAACGGTATTACTTAAATGCCTGTTGGGTTTACACCAAATAGATAGTGGGCAAATGTACTTCAATGATCAGGTCTTTGGCGAAATGGACGAAGAAAGCAGACGAACATTGCGTAGGGAAATGGGTATGGTTTTTCAAGGAAGTGCACTGTTTGACTCCATGTCCGTTTTGGAAAACGTCATGTTTCCTATGAAAATGCTAACCAAAAAAAGCTACGCGGAAATTAAATGTGCCGCCGAAGAGGTTATTGAACGCGTAAACCTTGAAAATGCCAATAACAAACTTCCAGCAGAGCTTTCCGGCGGTATGCAAAAAAGGGTTGCCATTGCACGCGCTGTAGTCATGAAGCCTAAATACCTGTTTTGTGATGAGCCTAACTCAGGGCTAGACCCAAAAACAGCCATCGTTATTGACAATCTCATTAGAGAAATTACCCAAGAAAACAACATCACAACGGTCATCAATTCTCACGACATGAATTCTGTTATGGAAATTGGAGATACCATTTTATTTTTAAAGGATGGTTTGAAGGCTTGGGAAGGCAGCAAAGAGCTCATATTTAATACGGATAATGACGCTGTTAACGACTTTGTTTACTCTTCAAACCTAATGAAGAAAATAAAGCAAGTGCATAACTAAATTGTGCTTAGTCTTTAGAAAATATGATCAGCTTCGCATCTTTTAGCTTGTCATAAGCTGATAACTCCTGCTCCAAAACACGCATCGTAGTGGAGTCAATTTGAACCAGCCCTAATGGATTTATAAGCAGTTGGCTTTCCGACTTTCTGTTGTATTGAATTGCTGCTGATGACACCAGATAATCGCCATAGGGCAATGTCGAGACATGGGTATCTAAATAGGCATTTGCTTGTTTTCTAAAAGCGTTTTCACCCAAAGCATTGATAAATGTAACCCCTGCAGGTATCATAACCAACACAGCAAAAAAGCTTACCACGCGAACCACAAACCGACGTCTTTTGGAATCGGCATAGTGAATCATGGGAAAGCGCAACAGTTTTACAACTACAAAAGAGGCAAAGGCTATAAAAGTCGCGTTGATAAAAAAGAGGTATAGCGCACCTAGTGCATAGCTAACATTACCTACAGCTATACCATAGCCAATGGTGCACAAGGGCGGCATAAGTGCCGTAGCAATAGCAACACCAAAAATAACAGAGGCAATGGTTCCCTTCTTGGTACGCGCAATGGCCAGTGCCGCACCGCCAAAAAAGGCAATAAAAACGTCTCTTATATCTGGTTGGGTACGTGCCAAAAGTTCTGATGATTCTTGCTGTAGCGGAAAAAATAAGAAAAAGACCGTAGCGGTCACGGCGCTAAGCAGCACCATAACAACAAAATTCTGTGTGGCTGATTTGATCATGTCCAAATCATTAATGGCCAACCCAACGCCAGTGCCAAGCACAGGACCCATTAGTGGTGCAATAAGCATGGCTCCTATAACAACTGCGGTGGAATCGGTATTCAAGCCTATACAAGCAATAAAAACAGAACATATAAGCACCCAAGCAGTTGCACCTCTAAAAGGAATGTCTTGGCGTACGGCCTCTAATGTTGCGGCATAGTCTGTATCCTTACTAATATCAAAAAGCTGACGCAAATAGCCAAGCTTAAACGTCAAGCCCTGCTTTTTTGGGGCATCTTGAGGATTATCGGAAAAATCAAATTTAGATTCCATTATATCGGACTTACTTCTACAAAAGGTGGAAACAGGTACTGCTTCTTGGTTTTGATGCACGTGCAAACAAATCGGGTTCTGCGTTTGGCATCTTTGCTAAAAACACGCCCGTCTTGCGCATTAAAAAGTGCGCCCTGCTCCAATTCAAAAATACATTTTTTATTATTGGGTGGATCATATTCTCGAAGCGCCATCGTAAGATTGGCATCAGCAGCGAAGGTTGCCTTAGCATTTTGCGTATGTTTTTTAAGTGGTATCAACAGCGATTCTGGAAAGATATCCCCTTCCAAAAAAGGAGCTACCATTTGTTGGAATGCTGATTTCCACTCCTTTCCATGTGGTTTCTTTCTAAATGTATAGGAGCTGAACACCTTATAGTGTGCCCATTCGTGCAAAAAGGTGAGCAGAAAACGATATGGATTTTCCATGGCATTAATGGTGATGGAGACAGGTTTTTTGGGCTGTACCCTGAAATCACCATGCTTGGTTTTGCGATTGCGAACAACATGAATCACAACCTTGTGTCCCGCTACAAGCGCAGCACATTTTGTAATGGCTGGCTCAGGTAAATATGAATAAAAATCAGATGACATTAGGGTGTTGTGTTCGATACCGGCAGCACTTTTCCGTTGTAGAAAAGATGTCCGTCAAGCGCAAATTGGGCAATATAATCGGCCATCATGGCTGCGGTCATGGGTACTTCAAGTCCCGGGAAAGCATCGGAAAGCATTTCTGTTTGCACAGCGCCAAGCGCCAATGCATTTACGGCAGGACCCGTTTCTTTAAGTTCTTCGGCCAGTAACTCTGTGAGTATGGAAACAGCTCCTTTGCTGCTGCTGTAGGCAGCCAAACCTGGAAATTTCGATGTACCACCAATTCCTCCCATGCTACTGATATTGACCACATGACCTCCTGGCTGTAACTTTTTTAATAAGGCACGAGTGATATTGGCTAGGCCAAAAACATTGACCTTGAATACGGCTTCAAAATCGGATTGTGTGGTTTCGGCAAAGGGTTTATTGACAAGCTTTCCTGCGTTATTAATCAAGGCATCAATATTGTCAGGTGCCTCATTTTTTGACCACGCTGCCACGGCATCTTCATCTGTTAAATCAAGTGCGTTGACTGTGACGTTGGGCAAGTTTAGCTGCGTTATTGGTGTCGTGTTGCGTGAGAGTGCCCACACTTTATGATGATTAGCTGAAAACCATTTAACAAGTGCTAAACCAATACCACGGCTAGCTCCAGTTATCACAATGTTTTTCGTAGTATCCAAAACAACTAAACGACCAATCGAATGGGATTTTCGATATACTCTTTAAGGGTTTGTAAAAACTGTGCTCCAGTTGCCCCATCCACTGTTCTGTGGTCACAGGCTAGGGTAAGCTTCATTGTATTACCCACAACAATTTCTCCTTCTTTTACTACAGGTTTTTGCACGATGGCACCTACGGAAAGAATCGCAGAATTTGGTTGATTGATAATGGATGTGAACTCATCAATACCGAACATACCTAGGTTGGATACTGTAAATGTACTGCCATCCATTTCTTGTGGCGTAAGTTTTTTACTTCTTGCTCTACCGGCATAATCTCTCACTTGTGAACCAATTTGCGGGAGGTTCATTTCGTTAGCAAACTTCAAGACAGGAACAACAAGACCATCTTCAACGGCTACGGCTACACCAACATGCACATGGTGATTGAGCACCATTTTATCTTCAAACCATTGTGAATTTACCTGTGGGTGTGCTTTTAGGGATAGTGCCACTGCTTTTACCACGATATCATTAAATGATATTTTGGTATCTGGAATGGAGTTGTATTGTTTTCTAAATGCAATTGCTGCATCCATATCAAACTCCACTGACAAATAGTAGTGGGGGGCGCTGAATTTAGATGCGCCAAGACGTTTTGCAATGGTTTTACGCATTTGCGAATTGGGAATCTCTTCTTGCTTTTCTTGACCCGCAGGAACAAAGACTGCGGCTTGAGCAGGCGCAGCTGATGAAGCTGCTGGAGCTGTTGGAGCAGCTGCTGGGGTAAATTGCTCAACGTCGCGTTTTACAATTCTTCCAGATTCTCCAGTTCCGGTCACAAGGTTAAGGTCAATCCCTTTTTCCTTGGCAATTTTTTTAGCTAATGGCGACGCCATTATTCTTCCACTACTTGTAGTAACGGCTGTGGGTGTTGCAACAGCTGCAGCAACTGCAGGTGTTTCAATAGGAATTTCCGTTTGTACGGGTGCCGCAACAGTTGCTGATTCTGGAGCAGCTGCTTTTGGTGCAGCAGCAGGAGCAGCAAGAATAGCCGCAACATCTGTACCTTCAGGGCCAATGATAGCGAGCAATGTATCTACTGCAGCAGTCTCACCTACTTGGATACCAATGTGTAATAGAACTCCCGAAAAGAACGATTCAAATTCCATGGTGGCTTTGTCCGTTTCGATTTCGGCAAGGATATCGCCTTCTTCAACGGCATCGCCTACTTGTTTGAGCCAAGAGGCTACGGTTCCTTCTTCCATGGTATCACTAAGGCGTGGCATGTTGATGATTTCAACGCCTTCAGGAATGGCTGCAGCTGCAGCTTCAGCAGGAGCTGTAGCTGTTGTTTCTGCCTCAGCTTTTACTTCTTCAGCGGGCGCATCTGCATTGAGCAGTGCTGAAACATCTTCGCCTTCTTCACCAATGATGGCCAACAACACATCTACGGGAGCGGTTTCACCAGCTTGAACGCCAATATGTAAGAGTGTACCTTCGTGAAAAGATTCAAATTCCATGGTGGCCTTATCGGTCTCGATTTCGGCAAGAATATCACCTTCTTCAATTTTATCACCTACTTGTTTTAGCCATGAAGCTACTGTTCCTTCTTCCATGGTGTCGCTTAAGCGCGGCATATTGATGATTGTAGCCATATTATAGTTTGTGAGAGATAAATGGATAATCTTCCTGTTCGTAAACTGCGTCGTACATTACATTCTTTTCAGGGAATGGCGATGATTCTGCAAACGCTTCACACTCCTTTACACGTGCTTTTACATCTACAAGTACTTCTGCCAGTTCTTCTTCAGTAGCGTAGTTTTCCGCTAGGATAATGTCTTTTACCTGAGTGATGGGGTCAATCTTGCGATATTCCTCAACCTCATCTTTAGTACGGTAATGTTGTGCATCAGACATGGAGTGACCACGGTAACGATAGGTCTTGGCCTCCAAGAATGTAGGGCCATCGCCACGACGTGCACGCTGAATGGCTTCGTCTATACCTTCAGCAACAGCAACAGGGTTCATACCGTCAAGAGGACCACAAGGCATTTCATAGCCTAGTCCAAGTTTCCAAATATCTGTATGATTGGCTGTACGTTCTACTGAAGTACCCATGGCGTATCCGTTGTTTTCGACAATAAATACTACAGGCAGCTTCCAGAGCATAGCCAAATTAAGTGTTTCGTGTAGTGAACCTTGGCGCACAGCACCATCGCCCATAAAACAAAGTGTTACGGCATCGCTTCCATGATATTTATCACCAAAGGCCATTCCAGCACCGAGGGGAATTTGACCCCCTACAATTCCGTGCCCCCCGTGAAAACGGTGTTCTTTTGAAAAAATGTGCATAGAACCGCCCAATCCATTAGATGTTCCTGTAGCTTTTCCGAAAAGCTCAGCCATCACTCTTTTAGGATCAACGCCCATTCCTATGGGTTGTACGTGATTACGGTATGCGGTAATCATGCGATCTTTAGTAAGGTCCATGGCGTGGAGTGAACCTGCTAAAATGGCTTCTTGTCCATTGTATAGGTGTAGAAACCCACGTACTTTTTGTTGGATATATACTGAGGCAAGTTTGTCTTCAAACTTGCGCCAAAACATCATGTTTTTGTACCAATCGAGATAGGTGTCACGTGTGACTTCTTTCATAAGGCGCGTCTGTTATGCGAATGGCAAAGATAAGGCAACTTACTTTGGCAAAAAAACAAAAACTAAGGCTTAATAGCGCTCTGCCCCAAAATTGAACGTCAAGGAGAACCTCAAGGTGTTTTCAAGTGGGTTTATAACCCTACCGGCAGATATTAAATAGGATAAATCAACATCAATAACATTGTATTTAAATCCAGCACCAAGGGTGAAGAATTTTCGAGCACCTTTTAGTTCGTTCTCATTAAAGTATCCAGCACGCAACGCAAATGATTCATCATACATAAATTCAGCACCAAGCGACCACGTAAATTCTTTTAATTCCTCGCTAAAACCGTCGGGCGCATCGCCAAACGACTTAAAGATACCAGACAAAACGCCCACGTCAGCAGGTTGGCTGTAACTCCCATCAGTACCAACAACACTTGGAGAAGGCACCAAAAGCTTGTTGATTTCCAAGCTTACCGCAAGTTTGTTGTAGGAATCAAAAATAAAATCAAAACCACCACCCAGTTTTAAATTGGTTGGTAAAAAATCTGATTGACCCTCGTCTTCATATTTTAATTTAGGACCTATGTTTGAAATATTGAACCCTGCACGCCACATACCAGAAAAACTAGCGTAAGGCACTTCATAAGATTGGTAAAAACCAGAAACACCAACAGCAACCGTACTCGCAGAGGTACTGTCGTTCGTTGTAGATGATTTTAATTTAAGGTCCGAAGTCAAAAACGATCCTTGAATGGCCATAGCGAATTTATCACTGAGTTTTAGTGCATAAGAAGCATCAAAAACATATTCGTTAGGTCTTTCGATAAGTGGGTTTATAAAGTCAGCAGGTGTTTCCCCAATCTGGATTTCGCCAAGGCTAAAATAGCGTAGACCAACAGACCAAGCAGAACGATCGTCTATTGCCCTATAATATGTTACATCAGCTAAAAAAATATCGTTTACCAGTTTGCTCAAATAAGGGGTATAACTAATAGCAGCACCCGTGTCATTTCCAATAAAAGCATATTTAGCAGGATTCCAATGATTTGAAAATGCATCTGAAGAGGTTGCAACACCTTGGTCTCCTAAACCAGCAGAGCGCGCATCAGGGGCAATGGATAAAAAGGGCACAGCTGTGGTAACCACACGAATATTATTTTGCGCAAAAGTGAGTTGGGTTGCTAATAAGAGCAGTATAAATAGTATTGTTTTTTTCATAATTAGTTTACAATAAGTTTTCCGGAGTATACGTCACTCGAACTTGATAACGTAGAAAATAGTTCAATCGTGTATATATAGGTTCCTTTATTTACTTTTTGACCGCTATAGGTTGTTGCATCCCACGTTAAGCTATCGATCAGGTAGCTAGATGAAAACACTTCTTGACTGTTGTGCCAGATGCGTTTACCATCGACAGTAAATATAGAAATTTTCACGTCAAGCAACTCCCTTGGTCTGTTGTGTTGCACAAAAAATATTGTTTGATTTGTAACAGGGTTAGGAGAATTGAATACATTTTCAATTTGAATTACACTACTATCAATAACCGTAAAACTAATAGTCTTACTACTTGGATTGTTGTGGGTGTCCCATGCGCGTAACGTTAGGGTGTGTAGACCCAATTCCAGGTTATTTAATGGATATGTAAGCGTTCCGTTGGTAAAATCATCTAATGCTGTGGAATAAAAAGCATTGAGCACATAAGGACTCGCTTGATTATCATCTATCGTAGCGATAATATCGTGTCCCAATCCACCAGATGAATTGATGCCATTTTCGTCTTCAAAATCAACGATAAGCAGTGGGCTATTAAAGACCTTTCCACCATCAATAAAACTTCTGTTTTCTAAGAAAACGTCTATGGTGGGACCTTGCGTATCGCTAATTGCAGCCGTATTTATTCCGCCTATGTTAAACTGATTTGAAAAACCACCCACAGACTCGGACTTGTCTTGGTTAAACGCAATAAAACTGATTCTAGCAGCGTCTACATCTAGATTGATGTCTTTTGGAATCACAAAAGTTGACGAAAATAGGCCATTGGTAACCGTTGCAAGTCCTTCGAAAACTTGTTCGCCAAGTGTTTGAAAGTTCATTGTTTTACCTTGGTCATTGCCAAGTGTTGAACGTTCCACTTCTTTGTCAAAAATCTGAAGGCTAACTGTTCCATTAAAATCTTGTTGAAGTACGCCTGAAGGGCCCAATATTTCTCCACCCAAAGTGATCTTATCAAGTGCGTTAAATTGACGTTCTGCAACAGGAATCTCATCAATAGGAACGCCATTTAAATGCGATATGGCAATTTCTCGCTTGGGAATGTGAAGTTTAAGGGCTGGATCACCAATATAAAAAAGCACCCGTTTTTGGTTTGCATCTGTAAATTCATTTTTAGCAAGTCGCAAGGCTTCAGCAATACTGGTGTAATCTTCACTTCCGTAAGCAAATAAGTACTTGGATAAAATTTTATTATAATCAACTCCTCTGTCAATGTAAATCTGTCGGGTAGTCGAAATCATACCAATGGCACCGCCTGTTGGATTTTGATAAAGCATTTCACCAGCCGTAGGTCTTGTGTGGTTGTCAAATCGAGAAAACTCGCAAGTAACCGTGATAAAAAGCGGATATTTACCGGGGTGAAACAAGGTTGAGGCCATGTCTTTGTCCACAATAAATTCTTGAGCCAACCCATCTTCACCTCCGTGTCCAAAATAATTGACAACCAAAGTTCCTTGCGCCAACCTATTCTCTAAAGCGGTCTCTACATCTGGGTATCGGTCCCCCCCTGCAGAGGCAACTTGCTTATAAGCGTCTGAGTGAATCTTGGTAATATTCATCAGCGGTTTCTGACGCACAATTTCATCACCCAAAGCATTAAGTGTAACTTGAAGTGAGAAGTCATCTTTATTCCTTCCTACATCTGCATCATCAGAGAGAATTGTAAAACTATTGTTCCAGCTACCCCTATTTGTTGGGCTTTCGTAATCTATGACTTTATTCACCAAAACACGTGCTTGAGAAGCATCGGAAAAAACCATTCGACCTACGGCGACATCCATACGGTCAAAGGAAGTTAGCATTCCTTCATTTTCATCCAACATGACGAAAAAATCATCTGACATAAATGAATAGGTAAGCGAAAAACTATTTAACGCATGGAAAGTAGGCACCACCATGTCATTAGCAGCAGTTCTTTTTTTATAGTCATAACTCGTATCCCCAAACAAGCATAAATATTTGAGTTTTTTGCCTTGTGAGAAATATAGGTAGCGCACAAAATTTCGAATTGCAGCAATATCTTGTTGCCCTGTGGAGAAGGCCTCATAAATTTCCTCAACTGTTACAACTTGAGCCGACAATCCCGCCACATTTTTTCGATGACTTACCAGTAATTCTGCTTCCTTCCGAAATGCTTCTGATGTAATCAACAAATAAGTTGTGGGCGGCAAAGCCATTATGTTTTTTAAAACCGAAGAGGGGTTCAATACACGGGTGCTGCGTCTGTACGTTGGTGTTTTATAGGCTGTTGACAGGTAAAATTTACTGTCTTCGTCCACAATAACATCGCTTCCAAATGTGGTTGCACCAGCAGGAGGCGTGTGGACATCATCGCTATCAAGCTCCCAAATACACGTTTCAGACGAAGACGAAGCTACCACCAACTGCTGTGCAGCGTCTTGGGATGCTAATGAGAACATAAAACTACCTCCAGCACCGTCCAAATCTCTTTGGTATTGCGCCACTAAAAAATCCAAATATCCATTGGCAGACAAATCGCCATTTGAGGTATATAATAGTTTTGCTGTAATGCTTTCTGTGGCATTTTGCGGCAAATGAATCATGCCTCGAAGCTGATTAAAACTTGTGCTAGGCTCTGAACCAACTACCGTTTTACTGGTGCCGCTGATGGATTTAGCATTTGCATCACTACCAATAGTCAACCTAAATGAGGTCGTGTTTGAGCCGTTTGAAGCAACTCTTGCCGCTACATCAATTTGAGTGCCCGAGGCAACATTGGGCGTTTCAATTGTGAATGTTTCTTCATCTTCATCTGAAAAACGCTGACCAAACCAACGTCTTCCAAGAGACCCTAAATTGTATTTATCTTCCTCTAAAAAGGCGGTGTAAACAGCTTTGGCAACCGCGTCTTTTTCAGGGCTGTCTGTACCTTCCAGGACTAAGGCACGTTTTCCAAAAGAAGTGCCATAAGTGATGTAATATTGTGCAGTATCGTGATAGAGGTTTAGATAGGTTTCACTTTCTTGATTCCAAGTATCGTTGGCATAACCCATAAAAAGAATGTAATCCGTATCGTCAAAGCTACCGTCTTCTTCTCCCTTTACGATGAGCGCATTCTCGTGCAAGGTTTCTACCGCATCACTCAATTTCAATGGAAGCATTTGACCACCACGCCCAAAAATTCGGATTGTCCTTGGGTCTATTTCCTGTACTGGAAGTTCTAGTTTGCTCAAAAAATCTTTGGTGATTTTATGAACACCCGTTTCTTCAACGCTAAATTGACGCCACGAAATCATTGTTTCGTCTAAAAAAGGATGCGTATTCAAGCTTTGTGCAGAAATGGAATTCCACCCACAAACAAAGAAGAAAAAAGCTATTAAATTGTTACGCATGTATAGTTATAACGAGAATGGATATGTATTCGTATAGTGAGTTATGTATACTAATTTGGACTTGACTTCGTTTTGTAAGTACATAAACGCACTATTTATTCGTATATTGCACCTTTGATATGAATCGAAAATTAACAATGAAAACGTACACAAATCTATTCATTTCCGTTTTAATAATTGCACTTCTTTCAAGTTGCAGCTCAAGCAAACGCCGTTCAAATGTTTCGCAAGGAACAGGATTAGACATTAATTCATCTCGTGGTGGTTTCCAATATGAAACAAACTACAAAGGACAAGAGGCTGGCCCCGGGTTGGTTTTTGTACCAGGAGGAACGTTTGTCAAAGGTAGGGTTCAAGACGATGTAATGCGTGATTGGAACAATACTCCGGTGCGTGTCCAGGTTCGCTCATTTTATATGGACGAAACAGAAGTGACAAATCTTATGTACAATGAGTATTTGGATTGGCTAGAACGTGTTTATAAAAATCAAGGTGATGCATACAGCAATGTGTATACTGCTGCACTCCCAGATACCATGGTATGGCGTAGTCCACTTGGATTTAACGAAGATATGGTAAACAACTACTTGCGTCATCCTTCTTTTCAAGACTACCCAGTTGTTGGCGTTACTTGGCAACAAGCTACCAAGTATGCCAAATGGCGTACTGAGCGTGTTAACGAAGGTTTGTTAGAACGAGAAGGGTATATTGAAAAAGGAGTTAGCTTACAAATTGACAGCATTTCACCTGGAAACGAATTCAATACACAAACGTATTTACGCGCTCCCGACAAAGTATACGGAGGTAACATTGCGGATGTAGCTGGAAGAAACGCACAACCTCGTAGCAGAGATGTAGACTCAACTGAGCTGGATTTTGTCAAGCGTGAGAAAGGCTTGTTATTGCCCGAATATCGTTTGCCAACAGAAGCTGAATGGGAATATGCAGCTCTTGGGCTATCTGAACTCAGAGAATACAACAGCTATCGTGGTAAAAAGAAATATCCTTGGTCGGGTGATTCTACAAGATCAACCAAGCGAAGAACTGAGGGAGACCAATTGGCCAACTTCAAACAAGGAAAAGGAGATTATAGTGGTGTAGCAGGGTGGTCTTCTGACAATGCTGATATCACGGCACCAGTTCGTGCATTCCCAGCCAACAGCTTTGGCTTGTACGGAATGGGTGGAAATGTTGCGGAATGGGTAGCTGATGTATATCGACCTATCATCAACAGTGATGTTTCTGACATGAGCTACTATAGAGGAAACCTTTATACCAAACCCGCTATTGGCGAAGACGGAAAAACAGTTGTGGTAAACGAGATAGAAATTGATACTACGCCTAATAACAAGCTTAACGTTAAGGCGCTACCAGGCGAAGTTGAATTTACTCAGATTGATGAATCTGACTCACAATTTAGACCCAACTTTAATCGCGCTTACAATCCAAACTATTTGGATGGAGATGAAAAATCAACACCCAATCCAGACGAAACAGAGATGTACAAGTTTGCCATCGACAAAGACGGCAATGTGATTAAGAACGAGGACGATGTAAAGTCACTGGTTTCTGACCAGACACGTGTTGTCAAAGGAGGTTCTTGGAAAGATCGCGCATACTGGCTAGACCCTGCACAAAGACGCTATTTGCCTGAGTTTATGGCAGCAGACTATATAGGCTTCCGTTGCGCTATGTCCTACTTAGGCGAAAGCAGTAAGAAGAAACGTCCGCGCGACTAAACCCATGACTTCGATACAAGAAGTATATCAATTATTTTTAAAATCTTCGGGAGTTCAAACCGATAGCAGGGAGGTAACATCCAACCAACTTTTTTTTGCCCTCAATGGTCCCAACTTTAATGCAAATACATTTGCGCATCAAGCCATTGAAAAAGGAGCATTAGCTGCCATAGTTGACAATAAAGCAGTAGCTGACGCAAACCAAGCTTGTTATTTGGTTGATAATGTATTAAAAACGCTGCAAGAACTTGCCCAACTCCACAGAAACCAATTCGATATTCCTGTACTAGCATTGACCGGAAGCAATGGCAAAACCACAACAAAAGCGCTTATACAAGCTGTTTTGAGCGCTAACCATACCGTCTTGGCTACTGAGGGGAACCTCAATAATCACATAGGCGTACCGCTAACATTGTTACGTCTGACAGCAGCACACAGCCACGCCATCATTGAAATGGGAGCCAATCACCTTAAAGAAATTGCATTTTTATGTGAGATAGCCCAACCTACTTACGGCCTAATAACCAACGTAGGCAAAGCCCATTTAGAAGGATTTGGTTCGGAGGAAGGCGTGTTTCAAGGCAAAACAGAACTTTACGATTTTATAGAAAAAAAGGACGGGCTTATTTTTGTTAATGAAGATGACCATAAGCTGTTTTTTGCAATAGGTAATGTGGCGCACATCGCATTTGAACCATCTGAATATAGTATTGTTCAAGAACAACCAACCTTAAAATTAGTGCGTCAAAATATTGAAATACCAACACAACTTGTAGGCACCTACAACAAAGAAAATATTGTCGCTGCTATTAGCATTGGAGCATTTTTTGATGTTTCCTCAGCAAAGGCTGCAAAGGCCATCAGTGAATACAGCCCAAACAACAGTCGCTCCCAGCTGCTAAAACAAAATGGAAAGACACTAACCTTTGATGCTTATAATGCGAACCCAAGCAGCATGAAGGCTGCCATAACAGCCTTCAGCAAAAGAAGCGGAAAAAAAGCGGTGATACTGGGCCATATGGCAGAGTTGGGAACTTATGAATCAGCTGAACACCAAGCTTTGGTTGATTTGGTTACTAACAATGACTTTGATACGTGTTATTGGGTAGGTAAGCCCTATGAACCTATTGTAGCTACAAATTACTTTGCATCAGTTGAAGAACTCAATGTGTTTTTGAGAACCAATCCTATTGAGGCTGATCAGGTACTTATAAAAGGTTCGCGAAGTGCTACTTTAGAAAAAGTACTCGAGAGCTTATAAACCTTTTGTGAAATAATCCATAGTGAGCGAGGTCATGGAAACAACACCCGTTTCTAGTGCAGAATCGTCAACATAAAAGTCTGGTGTGTGATGAGGCGCCACCATATCTAAATCCATACCCTCTGAACTGCCACCAATAAAGAAATAAACACCTGGCACTTCCTTTTGAAAGAAAGAAAAGTCTTCTGCGCCCGTAATGGCATCCATATAATTTACATTATCAGCGCCACAAACCCTCTTTAGTGTGGGCAACATCTTTTCATAGAGTTCTGGATCATTGTAAGTAACGGGATAACTATTCATAAAGGTTACATCTGCTTTTACATTGTTTGCTGCTGCAACATTTTGAACAATTTCGTCTAGCCTTTTGAGCACAGTTGCACGCATGCTGTTATCTAAGGTCCTGATAGTACCCAACATATAGAGCTTTTCTGGGATGATATTACTCCTCACACCCCCGTGAATACTGCCAATGGTAACAACAGCCGCAGCAGTAGTAAGCGGCATGCTCCTACTCACAATGGTCTGAATTGAATTAATCATTTGAGAAGCCGTGACTATCGGATCTATCCCCGTCCAAGGCGTAGATCCGTGCGTTTGCACACCCGTTAAATCAATCCTGAATTCATCAACTGCTGCCATGATGGAACCTGGTTTTAGCAAAACTTGACCAGCGGTTGATTTTGAACTGATATGTAATCCAAAAATGGCGTCCACGTCTGGATTTGTCAAAACACCTTCTTTTACCATCAGCTCTGCTCCCCCCTCTTCTCCAGGTGGTGGTCCTTCTTCAGCAGGTTGAAAAATAAATTTAACTTGACCGGGAATCTGGTCTTTTATATTGTACAAAACTTTTGCGGTAGCCAGTAAAATAGCCGTATGTGTGTCATGACCACACGCATGCATGACGGGCACTTTTTCTCCGTTGTATACACCAGTCATTTTGGATGCCCATGGAAGATCAGCTCTTTCCTTAACGGGAAGTCCGTCTATATCGGCACGTAGTGCCACCACAGGGCCTGGCTTACCTTCATTTAAAACAGCAACTACGCCAGTTTTGGCAATTCCTGTTTTGGGATTAAGCCCTATTTTTTTTAATTCTTGCGCAATTCTTTCCGAAGTTTTAAACTCTCTATTGCTCAACTCAGCGTTTTGATGAAACCAATGCCTAAGCTCAATAGTCTCCGTTAGGTTTTTTGCTATTAGGTCCTTGATGAGCACATCTGAGGTTTGTGCATGCGTGACAAACAAGGATGAAATTAGAAGAAGAAAGGTAATTCGCATGGATTAAATATTAAATTATTGCCCCATGAAAGTAATGAAAATTTTCCTTGAACCCGCATGATTGCGATGCTCACACAAATAAACACCTTGCCAAATACCCAATTGTGGCACCCCTTCTTGTACAGGAAAGCTCACAGAGGATCCCAAAATACTGCTTTTAATATGTGAGGTCATGTCATCAGGACCTTCAAGCGTATGGGTGTAATGCGTGTCAGCTTCTGAAACTAATTTATTAAAGTGTGTTTCAAAATCTACTCTAACACTGGGATCAGCGTTTTCGTTA
>ERZ887830.224-NODE-224-length-37511-cov-51.105324_pt1 | contig 37511 bp, 36 predicted proteins | sample MGYA00521101_ERZ887830 | MGnify/ENA primary metagenome ERZ887830 (study PRJEB32303, sample SAMEA104408592) | aquatic metagenome | biome: Marine water; feature: Pelagic; material: water | place: Baltic Sea | collected 2014-06-05T16:38:00 | depth 1,762 m ... | reverse complement strand
ACTCTTGTATTACTCTAAAGCGCTTCCCAAGAGGACGGCAAATGTAATGTCTTTCGATTAGATGTACAAAAAAAATAACACGGTCTTTTACGCAGCATAAAACAAAAACAACAGCATAAAGACTTGATTTTGGCTTGCGGTAAAGCGTAGTTGGCATATTTTTTGATATTCTAAGAAAAGAATTTAGCCTTAAAAACCCAATATCATGAATACAATAACATTTAAAAATGTTCCTCGTTACTCAACATTAAAATACCTATTTCTAATTTTAGTTTTTATTAATTTTTCTTGCAAAAAAGACAGTGTAGAAATCACCAAGGCACCCACAACCCCTGAAGTTCCCGTTGACAAAGCACCGCAATTTACACTGAATTCATTAGCAGGATCCCAAGTAAGCTTATCCGCACACGAAAACAAAGTGGTTGTATTGTTCTTTTTTGGAAACAATTGCCCTACATGTAAATCTGCAGGTTCCGAAATAGAAAGCAAGCTTTCAGCGCCTTATGAAACAAATTCAAAATATGCCATTTTAGGCATAGACCAGTGGAATGGCAATACAGCCGCAGTACAAAGCTTCAAAACCGCTTCGGGAATAAAATTTCCGCTATTGCTCAATGGGGCTGAAACAGCTGCCGCATATAAAACCACCTACGACAGATTAATTGTGCTCAACAAAGCTGGAGAAGTTGCCTTTAAGGGAACGCAAAATGCTGGAAATGATGTATCAACAGTCAAAAGTAAAGTGAATGAGCTTTTAGCAGATTAAAATTCCAAAATAACACGTCTTATGGATGCGTGAATTTGCATGCAAACAAAGTTCGTATTTGTACTAATCCCAAATAAATCTTACATGAAAAAATCAATATTTTTATTGAGTTGCATACTTATGATGAGCAGCACATTAAGGGCGCAATCAGCACTGCGTTTTGAACTTAAAGACTTAGAAAACAACACCCGCAGTTTTAACGAATTAAAAGGTGAAAAAATAACCTTACTAGATTTTTGGGCAAGTTGGTGTAAGCCATGCCTAAAGGCTATTCCAGAATTGAATACCATCTACAGCGCATACAAAGACAAAGGGGTTGAAATTATTGGCATTAATACCGATGGACCTAGAAGCATCTCCAAAGTGGCTCCATTAAGCAAGTCGCTACAAATTAAATATCCTGTACTCATTGACATTGATGCAGAACTGAGAAACGAGCTTAATGTCACGCTATTTCCTACACTGATAATGGTAAATGCTAAGGGAGAGATACTTTGGACACACGAAGGTTTTGTGACAGGCGATGCCGAGGTCATAAAAAATGAACTGGACAGTCAACTCAAGGCCCTTTAAATATGATGCGGATATCTTTTTATTTAATAGCCTGCACATTGGCTTTTGGCTTGCCTTGTAGCGGTCAGTTTAGAGGACACAATCTTTCTGAATATCAACAAGGAAAATTACCAAGTGACAAGGCGTCTTTTGGAACCATCTACAACAGACTTTTTACGACTTACCGTTATAAAAAATTTACAGCCAAAGGAACATTTGAATTATTTCAATCCCCGAAAAACAACAGTAGTTATATAAAGCCCTCACAGCTTTCATTGGGATACAAACAGCGAAACTTTGATTTAAGTATTGGTAATTTTTATGAAACCATAGGTCGTGGAACCCTATTGAGGTCCTTTGATATTCCAGGTGCTGTTCTCGAAGATTTAAGTTTCCGATCGAGACATTATTTTAACAGAGATATGCTAGGTGCAACAGCCAAGTTTCGATTTAAAAACGTAAAAACAAAGCTTATCTATGGAAAGCCATTAAACTATGTGTTTCCGCCAACAATCAGCAGCAAGACAAGAAGACCTGACGAAGTTGCTGCCATTTACACGGAATACAATAAAAATCAGCAAACACTGGGGTTCGCATTGATGAATCACAAAATCACAAATCTCAACACACTTTATTTGATGACTACGGCCAATGGAAACATTAATCCCTACATTTCTTACTACGCCGAAATAAGCAAGAATGTTGATGATTATGAACTAGGCGATTTTTCAAAAGAAGCTGCCTATGCAGCCTATGCCAGTTTGAACATGACCGTGGCGCGATTTGGGTTAAGTCTAGAATATAAGAACTACAATAAATTTTTGATTGGATCGGGGATAAACGAACCCCCAGCACTTGTTAAAGAACACGCTTACGTTGTACTTAACAGAAGTACTCATGTGCTCCAACCCACTAACGAAAAGGGGTATCAAGTAGAGGGGTTTTACAGCTTTCCAGATTTTTCAACCTTGACGTTGAACGTTACAAAAGCGATCAACGACTTCGGTAAAGAATTTGTCTTTGATGAATACTTTATCGAGTATGCATTTCCCGATTCAAGTGTAAAAGATTTAAGGTTGTTTTTTGATTATGCTGAAGACCCATTTAAAAATCAAAAAAATCGAATATCAACAGGGCTTTATGCCGATTGGAAGGTGTCCAAAAAACAAACCCTAAAATCCAACTATGAGTTTCAAACGTTTGAGCGTTTTGGAGAGAAATACCAAAATCATGTTTTAATTCTGGGGTATGGATTTTTGTCAAAATTCATTTTCAATATCGTTGCTGAAAAAAGCAACGATTCCTTTGTCGTTGAAAAGGGGACTAAAATTTGGGGTGGCCTAAACCTAAATTATATGTTGAATAAAAAAAACAAAGCACAGCTTTTTGTTGGAAGTCGTCGTGGTGGGCCAGCTTGTAATGCAGGTGTCTGTTATGAAGTGTTGGATTTTCAAGGAGTGGAATTGCGACTTACCTCTAGATTTTAGCAATGAAACGAAAAACAATGATATCCTATGCATTTAAATACTTACATCTGTTCGCACAAAGAACACAAATCACATCAATATTTTTTAGTAAATTAGCATTGAACAATTAACCTCGCCTTAGGCGTGACCCCCCAATCTGTTCTTCTTAACGAACCTACAATTACACTTTTTTAGGACTTTTTGGGCTGTAGTTTATCAAAGCTGTTTATGCGGAGATTGAATGAAATATTTATTTATGAAAATAACAAAACGAGATGTCCTGTTTTTTATGTTGGGTGCTTTTGCCGCACTCGTCATGATTATCATTTACGATTGGGATGATGCCTTGAAGGGATTTAATGATGGAATAAACGGAAAAGCTTATGGAGTCAGTATTGAAAATAATCAATAAAAAAACTATCTTATTAGCAATGTACCTATGTCTTATTGGGCTCCAAACCTCAATTGCTCAAGAGGTTAAACATGAAGCTCAAAAAGCCTTCCGTGTAAGCAAGCCTTCAAAAGTGGAGCACGTACCGCCAATGGCAACGCGTATGCGCACCTTAGAAAGCCCTGACTTAACCAAAGCTATAGAAGCAAAGGATGGTAGGTCAGTGTCGCACAAGGCACTTATTGGAAAAGGCTCCAAAGGAGATGATGTTTTGGCTAAAAAACCCCATAAGCTAAAAGCCTCCATAACCGCAAATAAACCAGAATTGGTATTTGAAACGGCCATCTCAACCTACACCCCTACCGACCCCACGGGTGCCGTAGGTCCAAATCATTATTTTACCACGCATAATAAAGGATTTCAAATTTTTGATAAAACGGGCAAATCACTTACAGGTGGCGTTAAGTCTCCTACGCCAGCTATTTTCCCCACTGATGGATGTTGTGACATGACCATAAGCTACGACAACAATGCAGATCGTTGGGTACTTTCAATGCTTATAAAACTTAATGGCGGTGTACAAGTTGCCGTGTCTGATGGACCAGACCCCATAAACGACGGTTGGACGGTTTACACCTTCAGTGAAATTAACGACTATCAAAAACTATCTGTCTGGAGGGATGGTTATTATATGACGGACAACGACTCGTTAAATCCCACTAAAATCCATGTTTTTGAACGTTCCGCCATGATTGATGATCCCAGCGCAGGAACTACACCTCGGATTGTCTCTTTTACAGTTCCTGGACTTATTGTCAGTGGGGGTGTCAGTCCACAGGTTTTAAACATCAGTAATTTTAATTGGCCCACTTCGGGTGGCGCAACCATAGTCTATATGCAAGATGATGCCTGGGAGGGCGTTTTAGAGGATAATATTAAACTTTGGACCATAGATATGGACTGGATCAATATTTCAAATTCAACCATATCAGCACCGCAAAAACTTGGAGCTGCTGAAGGTGTTACGCCCTTTGCGCATAAATTCGGTGCTTATGGGGGAGCTTGTTTAACACAGCCTGGCGGGGGAACAGATTTAGATGCACTGCAAGGAAAAATAATGAATCAGGCTCAATTTAGAAAATTTAGGACACACAACTCCGCCGTTTTTAATTTTGTAGTGGACGCAGACGGAAGTTCAGCAATACAAGCGGGTGTAAGATGGTATGAACTAAGACAATCTGGTGATGGGCAGCCTTGGAGGGTCCATCAAGAAGGCACCTACACAGCTTCAGACAGCAAACATGCTTGGAATGCGAGTTTGATTATGGATGAGCAAGGAAATATAGGTATGGGCTATACAAGCATGTCAAGCGCCAACAGCGTTAATAAAAATGTATATGCTGGGTCATACTTCACAGGGCGATATGCAAATGATCCATTGGGCACCATGACCATAGCAGAAGAACTAATCATGACGGGTAGCGCAAAATTCACCTATGGTCGATATGGAGATTACAGCAAGATTGATATTGATCCTGCCAACGATAAAAAATTCTGGTTTGTCAACGAAATAAAAGGTAACAAAAGGAAAAATGTTGCTGGGGTTTTTCAAATAGCACCAGATGTTGCCAATGATATTGGGGTAATACATCTAGACGCGCCCCTATCTGGAGCCCTTGGCACTGATGAAAGCATTACCGTAACAATTTTCAATTATGGGCAAAATCCCGCTTCCAATTTTGAGGTAAACTATCAAATTGATGGCGGTACCAAAATATCCGAAACCTATGCAGGCCCTGCGATTCCATCAAACCAGGCAGCGCAATTTACTTTTGCCACCAAGGCAGATTTGTCTACCATAGGTCATAAGTACAGTATAGCTGCCACTACAAATCAAGGAAGTGATGAAGACAATACCAATAATCAAGTAACCGAACAGCTAACACATAAGCATCCTAATGACATTGGTGTATCGGCTATTCTTACGCCTTTTAGCAAACAGGTCTTAGGTGCTGAGGAACCCATAACTGTTGTTATAAAAAATTACGGAACCGCAAGTCAGTCTAATTTTGATGTCTCCTATTCCATTAACGGGGGCACAGCAGTTGTTGATCGCATTGCAGGTCCCCTTGCACCAGGAAGCTGGTTAAAGTATACGTTTACTACAAAAGGAGATTTTTCTGGAACAACCGAAACCTATATCATTGATGCAGAAACTTCACTATCCTCTGATAACGTTGCAAAAAATAACAACAGTGAAATTACCCTAAAAAAAGCCAGTTGTGTGTCCGAAACAAATGTTGTTCCACAAGTTGTAGGGCCAAATAAAGATGATATCACAAAATCTGATATTTACATCAATACTGACATGCCAATTAATGATGTGAATGTTACGGTAAACATAGAGCATACATGGGCTAATGATTTGGATGTTAAACTTATTGGACCTAATTGGAGAACAGAAGTGGTGCTTTTCAACGATGTTGGCGGAGGTGAAGATAATTTTATCAACACGGCATTTGACGATGATGCAAATACCGGCATAGAAAATGGAGCTGCTCCCTTTACCGGAACCTTTAAACCACAAGGACGTTTGCGTAAATTTATCGACGCTGGCTTATCATCTAAGGGCAATTGGAGGTTATATATTGAGGATGACCAAGATGGAGATGGCGGAAACCTCATCAGCTGGTTTATTGAGCTTTGCAACAAAAAAACCTTGTTCATAGAAGAAAATAATCTTGAAGGAGATTTTAAAATTTTAAATGATGGAAATAATCAATTTGAAATCACCCTAAGCACTACTGCCCTTTCAGAAGATCTGGACCTCTATATCTATGATGCATTGGGACAAAGCCTCTTATGGGATAGGATTAGAAACGAAAATGGAACATATAGATATGATTTAAACATGTCCTATGCTTCGCCTGGGGTTTACATCATTCGCTTGGGAGACAATTCCGTATTCGCAACCAAGCGTATCATCGTTAAGTAAAAAACTACTTCAGCGCTACCCGTAAGAGCATATCTGTTGTGGTGGTATATAAATACTTTTGATCGGAATCAAAAGCACAATTGGCCGAACGCTTCCCCGTCTCAATGGTGGCCAGGTGTTTCCCCGCTGGACTTATGATATGCACACCTCCAGGACCAGTGGCAAATATGTTACCACTCTTGTGAATTTTTAATCCGTCTGGCAGGCCTTTGAATTGCTTTGCAAATGGCCTAAAATCAAACAACACCGTCCCATTTACAAGGGACCCATCTGCTGAAATTTCATAACGGTATAAAAAGGGTTTTTCTTTGTCAGACTGATTGACATACAGCGTTTTTTGATTGAGCGACAAGGCAATTCCATTTGGACGGTTGAGGCTGTCAATCAACATGGTAACCGCACCACTTGGCGCAACTTTAAACACACCGTTAATGCCTATTTCCGCTGTTTTAGTGCCCGGCTGACCATATGGCGGATCGGTGAAATATATGTTCCCATCACGATCTATATCCAAATCATTGGGGCTGTTAAATGGCTTGTTGTCATAGGCGTCAGCGAGGGTAATGAACTGTGGTTTCGGCTGGCTTAGGGCTGCATTAAGGCGGGCAATGCGCCTATCGCCGTGCTGACACAGCAGCAAGTTGTTTTTACTGTCCAATAACAAGCCGTTAGAGCCTCTGTTGGAATCTTTATTCCCTTCTCCCGTATGACCGGCATATTCAAGGTAAATACTTAGACTGTCTTGTGGACTCCATTTGTAAATCTTATTTGTAGGCACATCGGAAAAGAGTACCGCTTGCAAGCTGTCAACCCACAAAGGGCCTTCACTCCATTTGAATCCAGTAGCCAGTATTTCAAAAGAAGCATCTGGAGCTATGAGCGACAGTGCTGCTTTGTCGTGTATGCTTACTTTAAACTGTTCAGCAATAGTATTGGTAGCTTTATTTTGCCGGGCTTTGGATTTGTCGGTGCACGAAACAAGAAGTAGAACCGTGGCAGCAACGCTATAAAAAATGTGCTTGTACATGTTTTTTTGTTTGGGATTATAAATATATAAAATTCAAAACTTAGCTCAAGCGTTCGGCAACCAAGTCCAATACGTGGTCTCGCATACTTTCGACAGTAAACTGGGTTGCATCTAGCGGTACGGCGTCTGCCGCCTGCACAAGGGGTGAATCGGCGCGGGTACTGTCAAGATGGTCACGCTCGGCGAGGTTGTTTCGCACCTCCTCCACTGAAGTAGAAGCATTTTGAGCACTGAGTTCATCAAAGCGACGTTGCGCCCTAATATTGACATCTGCTGTTAGAAAAAGTTTTAAACCTGCCTTGGGAAACACTACCGTACCTATGTCACGTCCGTCCATAACAACAGATTGGTTAGCGCCCATAATGCGTTGTTGCGCCACCAAAAAGGCACGTACTTCTGGAATGGCAGCCACCAAGCTAACCGCTTCAGAAACCTGCATGCTGCGTATTTCAGCGCTTACATCAACTCCGTTTAGCCAAAAGGTATCGCCTTCAAACCGCAAATGAATGTCATCCAATTGCGACAACAGGACTTCGGTATTTAGTGTTTTATTTTCGAGAAGGTCGTTTTGTTGGGCATAAAGGGTAACGCCTCGATACATGGCGCCTGAGTCTACATGTGCAAAACCCAAGGCCTTGGCAAGTCCCTTGGCAAGGGTACTTTTACCAGTTGAAGATGCACCATCAATGGCAATTACAAAAGGTTTTTTCATCGTCGTGGTTCTAGGGTTAATCCCAAAAACGTACGGTTTCCAGCTACGTTATAGCGTGCATGACTGATTTGGAAACGCAAACGGCGCAGTTGCATACCCACGCCAAACGATAGACCTGAAAAATTACGCAGCTCTAAAATACGTAATTCTGCTGCACGCTGCGCATGATAACCCAAACGAATGGAAAACAATGATTCTGGAAACACTTCAACACCAAATGAAGCATGACGCAATAGTTTCTTGGCCAGACCAGCAGAACGCTGGTTGGTACCACCACCCAAGGTTTGACTTGCATCCTCTGGATTGTCAAAATACAAGGGATACTTGTTTAAATGATGGAACGTCAGGTGCCATCGCAAGGGTAAGTGCTTAAGCGCACTGGAAAAGCCCAAGCTAAGATTAGAAGGTAAGGGCTCAAACACATCTTCGTAAGCCGTTAATTGACTACCAAAATGCTGATAGACCAATGCAATCCGTAAAGGCTTGGAAACAGGACTGTAATAGAGTCCTATGTCGCCTGTGATGGCAGAAGAGGTATATGACTCTAAATTAGACAGCGCATAGCGCAAGCGTGCACCTAAGTGTATATTTTGTCGAAGGAAATAGTGGGAACTCGCAATACCAAGGGCTACTTCACTTCCCGTAAAACTACCTGTTGGGTTACCGAGTAGGTCAGCACCTTCAAAAGTGCCGTAGTTGATGTAGTTAACATCAAAGACCAAGGCTTTTTGTCTATTGATGGTATAGGCATAGGCAGCAGTTCCTCGATTGATACCGTCAAAATAAGGTTCATAATTGACCATTACCTGACCACCGTGCTCACCCCGAATCATCGCAGGATTGGCAAGTGTGGAACTAATATCTATGTCGCGAAGCGTAATGGGATCGCCCAATGCAAGTTGTCGTGGGGAATTGGAAAGTTCCAAAAAGCGAAAGGTAGCATCACCACCAATTTGTGCGCTCAAAAAAGCCGCACAGCCCAACATACAACAAACAGCAAAATGCCTCATCCCTACAAAAAACGCAAATTAACGCTTTTTCGTACTCGATGCACGTTGTTTGGTGATGGCGATAGCAAGTACATCTTCTATTGAAGTCACAAAGTGAAATTGCAGACCTTTAAGATACCTTGATGGAATCTCGTTGATATCCGCTTGGTTTTTCTCACTTAAAACAATCTCCTTGATGTTGGCGCGCTTGGCTGCAAGTATCTTTTCCTTGACACCACCAACAGGCAATACTTTACCACGAAGGGTAATCTCACCAGTCATGGCAATACGGTTTTTGACCTTGCGCTTTAAAATACTCGAAACCAGAGAGGTAATCATGGTTATACCGGCACTAGGACCGTCCTTGGGCGTTGCACCTTCGGGCACGTGTATGTGAAAATTATATTTAGAAAAGAAGTCTTCTTCAATCTCCAGCTCAGCAGCATGTGCCTTTATATATTGCAAGGCAATGGTTGCGGACTCTTTCATGACCTTCCCCAAGTTTCCAGTGATGGACAAGGTGCCATTCCCCTTACTTATAGAGGATTCAATAAATAGAATATCACCACCTACTCTGGTCCAAGCTAAACCAGTGACAACACCAGCAAGGTTGTTATTTTCATAAGTGTCACGCAACATCTTTGCAGGTCCTAATATGGCTTCTAGCTCTTCACTGAGTAGTTTGGGAGCTCTTGGTGTCTCTTTGGCTTCTAACATAGCAAAGTGACGCACTACCTTAGCAATTTGTTTTTCAAGACCTCTTACTCCTGACTCACGTGTGTATCCAGCCACAATGAGTTGCATGGTTACTTTGGGCAGTTTTACCGCCGATTTGCTAAGCCCGTGTTCCTTGAGTTGTTTTGGCAATAAATAGCGCAATCCAATCTGTACTTTTTCCTCAACTGTATAACCCGATACTTCTATAATTTCCATACGGTCACGCAATGCGGGCTGTATGGACGAAAGTCCGTTTGCCGTAGCAATAAACATCACCTTAGAGAGGTCATAACCTGTTTCTAAGTAGTTATCGTAAAAAGTAGTGTTTTGCTCTGGGTCCAATACTTCTAGCATGGCCGAAGATGGATCGCCATGTGCACTTTCAGCAAGCTTGTCTAGCTCATCAAGTACAAATACAGGGTTGGAAGTAGTGGCCTTTTTTATGTTTTGCACTACCCTACCCGGCATAGCGCCAATATAGGTCTTGCGGTGTCCGCGTATTTCAGCTTCATCGCGCATACCACCTAAAGACATACGCACATATTTTCTGCCCAAGGCTTCAGCGACGGATTTACCTAATGAGGTCTTCCCCACACCAGGAGGGCCTACCAAACAAATAATGGGCGACTTCATATCGTTACGTAACTTAAGTACCGCCAGATGCTCAATAATACGTTGTTTGACCTTGTCCAAACCAAAGTGGTCACGGTCTAAAATTTTCTGTGCGCGGTCCAAATCAAAGGAATCCTCAGAATAGGTATTCCAAGGGAGATCCAAATACAAGTCTAAATAGTTGCGCTGTACGGAATATTCAGCCACCTGGGGGTTCATGCGTTCAAGCTTGGCCAGTTCTTTGTTAAAATGCTTGGATACTTTATCGCTCCAAGCCTTCGTCTTGGCACGGTTGCGCATCTCGTGTACCTCCTCATCATAAGACACGCCTCCCAACTCTTCCTGAATGGTTTTCATCTGTTGGTGCAAGAAATACTCACGCTGTTGCTGGTCTAAATCTGTGCGTACTTTACTTTGAATATCGTTTTTGAGGGAAAGCTTTTGGTACTCAACATTCATTTTCTTTAAACACAACAAGGCGCGTTGCTCCAGTTGGTCTATTTCCAATATTTCTTGCTTTTCGGCAACAGACATATTCATGTTGGAGGAAACAAAATTCACCAAGAACGAATTGCTCTGAATGTTTTTAATTGCAAAAGATGCCTCTGATGGTATTTCGGGATTTTGTGCAATAATCTTTAATGCCAAATCGCGAATAGAATCGATGATTGCATCAAAATTGGGATCGCCTTGATCTGGTCGTACCTCCTCCAAACCTTTGATTTCAGCCTTTAGAAAAGGATGCTCACGGGTGTAGGCAGCAGTTTCAAATCGTTTCTTTCCTTGCAAAATAACGGTAGTGTTGCCATCGGGCATTTTAAGTACCCTTAAAACTTTTGCAAGTGTTCCCTTTTGAAATAAATCGCTAGGAGAAGGAGATTTCGTATCGCCATTCTGTTGGGCAATTACGCCAAGCAATTTACTTCCCTTATTTACTTCTTTAATAAGCTTGACAGAGCGGTCTCTACTGGCAGTAATGGGAATCACCACACCGGGAAACAATACCGTGTTTTTTAATGGAAGTATGGGCAGCTCTTCTGGAAGTGGTTCTTTGAGCATGGCTTCCTCATCGTCTGAAGTCATCAGTGGAATCAAATCCGCTTCATCTTCTAAATCTTGAGGCAAAAGGGTGTCTAAAGACAAAATTTTATTTTGAGACATAAAAATATGTGAGTGCCATTTTGTCCGATTTTAAATCAAAAACCCTGAAAACAGCTGGTTTTATATGATACAGTTATATTTTCAAACTCTGTGCCATTGTAACATTTAGCTTCAAAAGTCGTTATTTAAATCCAAACCCAAACAAAATCATGAAAACAACACACCTACTATTAAGTTCATTACTCCTGTTTTTTATTGGCTGTACCAATGCACAATGGAACAAAACGATAAAAGGAAACGGAAAAGCAACAACAGAAATTCGTGCCTTTGACCCATATGATATTATTAGCGTTAATGGCAGCATGGACGTTAGCCTCGTGGAAGGAAGCGAAGGGAGCATTACGCTCAAAGCAGAAGAAAATATCTTAGAATATATTGAAGTGACCAACAACAATGGTAAGCTAAGCATCAAAACCAAAGACCATGTTAACCTAAGACCCTCTTGGAAAAAAGGCGTTCATATTGAGATTCCCGTTGAAGAAATAACCAAAATCTCAATAAACGGCTCAGGTGAAGTAACTGGGAATCTAACTTTAAAAGCAGCAAAACTAAAACTAAGTATTAGTGGCTCTGGCGACATGAAAGTGGCTGCCGATGCGACAGCAATTAAGGCTACTATTTCAGGCTCTGGTGATATTGACCTCAGTGGAAAAGCAGATGAACTTGATGCCTCAGTAACAGGGTCGGGCGATATCGATGCCAAGTCATTAAATGCCAATAACGTAACAGCACATGTAACAGGATCTGGCGATATTACAGCGTATGCAAAAAACCTACTAACGGTTAAAATTGTAGGCTCTGGAGACGTTCACGCAAACAGAGATGTAGCTACGATAAACAAGAAAGTTGTAGGCTCTGGAAAGGTCAGTAAGTATTAGTTGGCAGTAAGAGTTTTATGCTTGCGGTAAAGGCGAATTAATAATATCGCCCCAACAAAGAAAAAGAGCACAAAAAACAAGATAGCATTTCGCATACTTCCTGTGATTTGGTCTATGGTGCCATACATCAACATGCCGATAACGATACCCACCTTTTCTGCGACGTCGTAGAAACTAAAATAAGATGTGGTGTCAAGCGTTTCTGGTATCATTTGAGAATAGGTTGAGCGGGCTACTGATTGTATGCCGCCCATACAAAGTCCTACAAAGGCAGCAACCAAATAAAACTCAATAGGCTCATAGATAAAGTAAGCACTAATACACAAGATTACCCAAATACCATTTAGCAGTATTAGAGTTTTGATGTTGCCCCATTTGTTGGCTAGCTTAGAAGAAAGCAATGCGCCAAAAATAGCAATGATTTGAATGAGTAAAATACTGATGATAAGCCCCATTGTTTTTTCTTGACCAGACCAAGAAATTTCCTGTTCTCCAAAATATGCGGCCACTATCATTACCGTTTGCAAGGACATGCTAAACACAAAAAAAGCAACCAAATAACGTTTTAATTGCGTGAGGTTACGAAGACTCTTCCAAACTATTTTGAGTTCACGATAGCCATTAAAGAATATGTCTTTGGTGTATACCTTGTCTTTAAAACCACGTGGCAAGTGGTAGAAAGCGATATGGCTAAATCCAAACCACCATATCCCCACCATGACAAAAGAATAGCGCATAGCTTTTAAGGAAGCTGCTCCTCCTTCGCCAGAAATATTAAACCATTCTGGTTTTAGCACCATAAAGAGATTAATCAGCAGTAACAATACACTTCCAATATAGCCCAATGCAAAACCACGTGCACTGATTTTGTTGTGCTGTTCTGGGTAGGCAATATCAGGAAGGTAAGAATTGTAAAAAACCAAACTTGACCAAGCGCCAACAAGTGCTAAAAAATAAAACAACAAGCCCCATAAAAGGTTGTCAATTTCAAACCAATATAAACCAATACAGGCAGCGGAACCCAAGTAACAATAAAACTGCATAAACCGTTTTTTGTTACCCATATAATCGGCAATACCAGATAGAATGGGTGACCAAATCGCAATAAACATAAAAGCTAGGGCCGTTACATAACTGATAAGAGCCGTGTTTTTAAAGGACATACCAAACACTTCTAAATGCGTCTCATCAGCACATATATATCCATAGTAGAGTGGGAAAATGGCCGAAGAGATAACAAGGAAATAAACAGAATTTGCCCAATCGTATGAGGCCCAAGCGCGTAAAAGACGTTTGTCCCCTTTTTTGTGTAATGGCATATGCTTTGTTTCCTCAAATAAACAAAAATGTTTCAAGACATAAAAAAGGATAAGCTTAACTTTGTGTAATGAAAAAGAAAAAAAAGCTCAAACAAGGTATTTCCGTACCCCTTTGGCTTAAGCAGTCGCTCAGGTTAATTGAAAGGTTCTCGCCTGAAATGGGCATGCGTGTAGCAGCACACATATTTTCAAAACCCCTCAAGTTTAAATTACCCGAAAAAGAGCGAAAAGCCTTGGTACATTGCCACCCAGAATTGGTTACTGTTCCAGAAATCAACGAAACCATTATGTGCTTTGAATGGAAAAATAAAGGTGAAAAGGTACTGCTGGCCCACGGATGGAGCGGCAGGGGCACACAACTCTATGCTATCGCAGAAAGCCTACACAAAAAAGGCTATCACGTGATTTCATTTGATGCACCCGCACATGGCAAATCCACAGGTAAAATCACCAATATGCTTCAATGGGGTGCCGCCATAAAGACACTAAATAATCATTACGGTGAATTTGATATTTACATCGGGCACTCGCTTGGCAGTATGGCTATTTTAAAGTATTGTGAACAGGCTTCAAATGCTAAAAAAATCATCACCATTGGTTCTGGAGACCAAATGCGCACGATTTTTGATAATTTCATCATGTCAGTAGGATTAAAGCCCAAGACATCGGAACGTATGAAGACATATTTTCAAGACAAATACAACATCAACATCAATGAATATGATGCGAGTTATGTCGTTCGCCAACAGCAAACGCCAACGCTGATTATTCACGACGAAGATGACCTCGATATTGACGTAAGTTGTGCTGTAAACATACACAAACAGCATCCCAACGCCACCTTGATGGTTACCAAAGGACTTGGACACCGCAGGATTCTACGAGATGAAAAGGTTATTCATAAAGTAATATCATTTATTCAAGCATCATGAAAGCACTAGCATATCCCCTATTTTTGTGCCTCGTTTTTTCGCTACAAGCGTGCGCACAAGAACCTACAAAACAAAAAGGAACAGAAACCGTTCAAGACATGAAAAAAACAGACGCATACTGGAAAGACAAACTAAACCCAGAGGCCTTTAGAATACTTCGCCAAAAGGGAACAGAATATCCCCATACAGGAGAATACAACCTCCACTTTGACGAAGGCACCTATAGCTGTTATGCTTGTAAAGAACCCCTCTTTGCGAGTAGCTCAAAGTTTAAGAGCGATTGCGGATGGCCTAGTTTTGATTCAGCCATTGAAGGAAAGGTTAGGTATGAGAAAGACACCACCCATGGTATGGTGCGTACCGAAATCATTTGTAACAGTTGTGATGGACACCTTGGTCACGTTTTTAACGATGGTCCAACAGGCACTGGGCTACGCTATTGTGTAAATTCAGTATCCATCGATTTTAAATCTGATGACAAAGGCAAGGAATAACCATCTGTTTCGTATTTTTACCGAAACTTTACCATATGAGCAAATACGACATCATTGTTTTAGGAAGTGGACCCGGAGGATATGTTACCGCAATCCGCGCTTCGCAATTAGGGCTTAAAACAGCAATCGTTGAAAAAGAAAGTCTTGGAGGCGTATGTCTAAACTGGGGCTGTATTCCTACCAAAGCGCTTATTAAATCTGCGCAAGTTTTTGAATACCTACAACATGCCGAAGATTACGGACTAAAAGTAAAAGAATACGACAAAGATTTTGATGCGGTTGTTAATCGTAGTCGATCTGTGGCGGATACCATGAGTAAGGGTGTTCAGTTTTTGTTAAAAAAGAACAAGATTGACGTTATCAAGGGGTATGGCTCACTACTTCCCGGCAAAAAAATACACGTAAAAGCTGAGGATGGCAGCGAACAAGAGCTATCTGCTCAAAACATCATCATTGCCACGGGAGCACGCTCACGTGAATTACCCAGCCTTCCACAAGATGGTGAAAAGGTCATTGGATATCGAAAAGCGATGACACTTGAAAAACAACCTAAAAAACTTATCGTTGTAGGGTCTGGTGCCATTGGAGTAGAATTTGCATATTTCTACAACGCAATGGGGACAGAAGTAACCCTAATTGAATACCAACCGCGTATAGTTCCTGTTGAAGATGAGGAAATCTCAAAACAAATGGAACGTTCGTTTAAAAAGAGCGGTATCAAAGTCATGACCAGCGCGGAAGTCACTTCAGTGGATACTAGTGGTAAGGGCGTAAAAGCAACGGTTAAAACAAAAAAAGGCGAAGAAGTACTGGAAGCAGACGTGGTACTTTCTGCAGTGGGTATTAAAACAAATATCGAAAATATTGGTCTTGAAACGGTTGGCATTGCTACGGATAGAGATAAAATTTTGGTAAACGATTTTTATCAAACCAATATTCCGGGGTATTATGCCATTGGGGATATTACCGCAGGGCAGGCATTGGCACATGTTGCTTCAGCTGAAGGAATCTTGTGTGTAGAGAAAATTGCAGGGCAGCACGTTGAGCCCTTAGATTACGGGAATATTCCTGGATGTACCTATAGCAGCCCAGAAATTGCTTCTGTAGGACTAACCGAAGCTCAAGCAAAAGAACAAGGACTTGATATCAAAGTTGGAAAGTTTCCCTTTTCAGCTTCTGGAAAAGCCCAAGCAAGTGGCACACCAGACGGATTCATCAAGGTTATTTTTGATGCCAAATATGGCGAGTGGCTGGGCTGTCATATGATTGGCGCTGGTGTAACCGACATGATAGCCGAAGCGGTATTGGGACGAAAATTAGAAACCACTGGGCATGAAGTCCTCAAGACAGTGCATCCGCACCCGACCATGAGTGAGGCCATGATGGAGGCCGTCGCAGATGCCTATGACGAGGTAATACATCTCTAGAAAAAATCAAAAGCAGCCTATCGGCTGCTTTTTTTATATATTTGAATCTAACATACCCCAAAACTTACAATAACAATGAGTAACCGAAAGTTATAGCTATTACATTTCTATACCACATTACGTATTCATTGATAGGATTTCGGGTACTAAATCCTTAGATATGAAAATAAAATTGCAACTATTGATGTTGATGTGTTTTGGCATTTTTATCAGCTATGGTCAACATACATTCATAAATTCCAAACTCAACAATTTAGAGTTAGAAGTCAAAACAAATAGCATTTCTGAATTAACATCCTTTGAATGGGATAAATCAATCGCCCACTTCATAGAACTCGAACCAAAAACAGACATAAAGTTGTCTTTTTTACTCAAAAAACCCGATGTGAAATATTTACAAATTAAGGACGCTTTCAAGAGCGCTAAAAAAAATAAAGACATCCATATAAAACATAAAATCAGTTTAGGAAGAAAGAACAAAATAAAACAATACACTTTTGTAGTAAACGGTAAAGCTGATGACATTGAAGAGATGCTCAGTCTTATAAAAGATCATATAGATTTTTTAAAACAAAACATTAGTAGCTAAATCTAAAGGAGCGTTTACGAAAAGCAGCCTATCGGCTGCTTTTTTATACATTAGAAATATGGAACTCGTTTAAACTTTTTCGATTTGTTAAAAATTGTCATTTTCAGCTCTGTTTTCATCTTTTTTTCCTTCCGTAGCCCTGCTATGCAACTCAAAAAAGCTTTCAACAGAACTAAAAAAACCCTAATTTTCGCTTAAAACCAAAAAATTTAAATGAGTTCATGAAAAAAAATATTGTCATTACGGGCGTATCATCTGGTATTGGACGCGATGCCCTACGCCTGCTGCACCAAAAAGGTTATCATATTTATGGAAGTGTGCGCAAAGAAGCAGATGCCAAATCACTTACCGAAGCATACCCCCAGCGTTTTACCCCACTTATTTTTGATGTACAGGATCAGAATGCGGTAAACCAAGCAGCTAAGGTTGTTTTTGAAACATGTGATCGTATAGATGCACTCATCAACAATGCAGGCATTGCTGTACCCGGCCCGTTGCAATTTGTCACAGAATCAGATTTTGAAAAACAGATGGATATCAACCTAAAGGCTGTACGACGTATCACCAATACGTTCTTACCCCTACTTGGCACTTCACCTGATTTTAAGGGAACTCCTGGAAGAATCATTAACATCAGTTCTATCTCCGGATTGTTCAGCTCTCCTTTCAACGGCGTTTATTCAATCTCAAAACACGCTTTGGAAAGCATGACAGACGTTTACAGAAGAGAGTTGCGGCGTTATGGCATAAAGGTATTGGCGGTAGAACCTGGGCCTATTAAGACAAAGATTTGGGGCAAGAACCTAAACAGCATGGCTCAATTTGCAGATACAGACTACTACGACATCTTGCAAAAAGCTGATAAAATGATTGAAAACTCAGAGAAAAACGCGCTGCCTGTAACACGAACGTCAAATGTTATCCTAAAGTGTATTACCAAAAAGCATCCCAAAACACGCTATATCGTTCACAAGAATGCATTTGTATTTAAAATAGTGGCAAACTACCTGCCTGATAAGTTGGTAGATTGGTTTATTCACAGATCCCTGTCAAAAGGAAACCGTCACCGTCCGGTATAATTATTTGGCAGTAAAGCTTTCAATAGCCAAGCGGTACACATCTAAGCCAAAACCGAGAATTAATCCCTTAGCATTAGGTGTGATAAAAGAAGTGTGACGAAAGTCTTCACGAGAGAAGGTATTTGAAATATGTACTTCCACCACTGGAGTTTCTATGGCTTTTATGGCATCGCCAATACCAACAGAAGTGTGTGTATAAGCGCCAGCGTTGAGGATAATCCCATCCACAGAAAAGCCGTCTGCGTGAAGTGCATCTATTATTTCGCCTTCGATATTGGATTGCACATAAGTAATATCAATACTGGGGTAGCGCGCTTTGAGCGCTTCTAAATACCCCTCAAAACCTTGTGAGCCGTAAACTTCAGGCTCGCGTTTACCAAGTAAATTGAGGTTTGGTCCGTTAATGATGGTAATCTTCATATGATATTTTGCTCAAAACTAATAAACTCTAGTCAATCAATCCGTATTTTTGGGTATGCAATGGGAAAAAGCTTTGGAAGACTATGGATATTACTTGCGTTTAGAGCAAGGATTATCCGAGAATACCATTGAAGGGTATCAATTTGACGTAAAGCGCCTTATGCGTTATTGCGAAAGCTTAGACAACAGCAATAAACCTCAAAATGTAGATGCGGACACCCTCAAGGATTTTGTCTATCAGCTTTCAAAAGAGGTACAACCGCCCACCCAATCGCGCATACTTTCTGGCATAAAAGGGTTTTTTGGGTATTTGGAACTGGAAGGCTACCGAAAAAATAACCCGACCCTATTATTAGAAACACCCAAAACACGGAAAACATTTCCAGACACCTTAGCCGTTGAAGAAGTAGATGCGCTGATTCAATCTATAGATAAAGATAGCAAACACGGCATGCGCAATCATTGCATATTGGAATTACTTTACAGTTGTGGACTACGCGTCAGTGAATTAACCGAGCTCAAATGTTCTGACCTCTTTTTTGAAAAAGGGCTAATACGTGTAAAGGGAAAGGGAGATAAACTGCGTTGGGCACCCATAGCCGACAGCACTATAAAACTTATTAGGGAATATCAAAACATTTACAGGCACAGGCCTGCGGCAAGGGGCTTTGAAGATGTTTTGTTTTTAAACAACAGAGGTAAATCCATAACAAGAGTGATGGTATATACCATTGTCAAGAGGGCTGCGGTATTGGCCAACATCAACAAAAATATCAGTCCGCACACCTTGCGACACTCGTTTGCGACACATTTAGTCGAAAACGGAGCAGACATTCAATTGGTTCAGCATATGATGGGACACGCCAGCATTACCACTACAGAACGGTATATTCACATGAGTCAACGACATCTAAAAGATGCCATTTCAAAATTTCATCCTAGATCAAGCTGAGACTGTCATACGGAATCCTTCGCCGTGGATGTTGCTAATTTCAATATTTGAGTCCACCTTTAAATGCTTACGGAGTTTTGCAATATAAACATCCATGGAGCGAGAGGTAAAATAGGTGTCGTCTTTCCAAATCTTTTTTAACGCCAGTTCTCGAGGCATCAAATCATTTAGGTGAAGAGCAAGCAATTGTAACAAAGCACCTTCTTTGGGAGACAACTTAACAGGCGGATTATTTTCAAAGGATAATTCGCGCAGCTTTGCATTAAAAGAAAACCTACCGATAGTAAAGAGGTGGTTGGCTTTGTCCAAATTGACTACTTGCTGTTCCATGCGTTGGAACATGGCTTTCATTTTCAATAGCAGCACATCCGAATCAAAGGGCTTGGTCAAATAGTCATCTGCACCGATATTATATCCCTTAACAACATCGTCTTTCATGGACTTGGCTGTTAAAAAGATGATGGGTACTCCAGCATCTGTCTTGCGTATTTCCTTGGCTAGGGTAAAACCATCCTTATAAGGCATCATAACATCCAGCAAACAAATATCAAAACTCCCCTTATTGAATTTTTCACCTCCTTCAACTCCGTTGCGGGCAAGTGTCACATCATAGTCGTTGATTTCCAAAAAGTCACGAAGAATACTTCCAAAATTCTGATCATCTTCAACCAATAAAACTTTTTTCTTTTCCCTTATCATAATTTGTGTTTAAGTGGAAAGTGAACTGTAAAAGTACTTCCTTTTTTGAGTTGACTTTTTACATATATCGTGCCATTGTGTAATTCAACGATGCGCTTAACGTAAGAAAGTCCCAATCCATGTCCCTTAACGGTGTGAATATCACCAGACTCTTGTCTGTAAAAACGGTTAAAGACCTTTCGCCTAACATTGCTACTCATTCCTATTCCTTTATCTTGAACAGTAACCGTAAAGGCTTCGTTGGTAACGCTGGTTGTCAAATCTATTTCAACTATGTCGTCAGAATATTTGATCGCATTCTCCAATAGGTTAACCCAAACATTGGTCATGTGTGATTCCGATATAGGAAGTTTGATTTGCATGGGGTCTAAATACACGTTGAGGATTCCCTCACGTTGATCAACCAAAAGACGTACATGCTCAATAGCGGTCTTTATCGCAGTGTGGGGATCAAGTAGTGCAGTAGTAAGTTCCAACTCACGTCTGTCTAGCCTCGAAATTTGCAATACGTTCTCAACTTGGGTATTCATTCGTCTGCTCTCATCTCGAATAAGACCAAGGTATTGGGTAACCTTATTAGGCTGCTTGGCAATGGCTGAAGTTCCCAAGGCATCTAATGCCAACTGAATGGTCGCAATGGGCGTTTTAAACTCATGCGTCATATTATTGATAAAGTCCGTTTTTATCTCTGATATCTTTTTTTGCTTAAGGGCCTGGAAGTAGGTGATAGCAAACACGGTTATCAAAACAACTGTAAACAAAATAGAAAGCGCAATAGAGCTAAAAACAGATGACCTTAAGAAGGCCGTTTTTTCTGGAAAAACAAGACGCAATTCATACTTGCTTAGGCCATTTTCGTCAACAAAAAGGGGCATTCTATAGGTGGTTTTATTGATATTCTGAAGGAACTGATCTGTACCCAAACTAGACATACGGTTGCCCTCAAAAACACGGAATTCAAAACCAACATCAATATCACGAAGCAAAAGCTCTTGGCCCAGTAGTAATTCTAGCTCAAAGGTGCTGACACGCTTTTCAATAACCTTGGTAGCCGCAATGTCCATAAAGATGCTTTCGTATTTGGCCTTATCCATTGAAGACAAACGCTCAATACGTTGCATGCGTTCAGATGCAGACATCCTACTGATGGTTCCCTCAACATCTTCCTCAAGAACGGTTGTGGCTTTAACACTACGATAATCCAGTATGGGCGTGGAATCGGAAGAGGCAGGGTCAAACAGCTCTGGGAAAATCCCGTAGGTGTCTTCAATAATACCACGTGAAACCAATAGGGTTTTGTTGTCTATGGTGGATCGGTCTATATATTGAAATACTTCCGTCAGTTGGGATGCTTTTGGAGAGCCGAGACTATCCATAATTTTTTGGGTAGCGCTGATATAGTCGCGTAGCTCACGTTCTTTGATTTGCTCTGAAACGGCAGCCAAGGCATTGTTAACGCTCAACGAAAACTGACGATCACGATTAGAAAGATTGGTTTGTATCCAAAAAATTTGCACTACAATAATCCCAAGTAGGGATAGTGCCATAAGTGCAATCAATATGCTAAACAAGCGCTTTTTCATTCGAATGAAATGTAATGGAGTTTAATTTCTTGCACTAGGTATTGCTATTATTTGAAATGTAAAAATACACAACCTTTATGAAAACGTTCAAGCGCGCATCAATTGCAGGTGAAGCTTGCGCACCTGATCGGCAGTTTCGTCAATGCTATTGTTGTGAATAAGCATATCGGTCAAGGGTTGCTTTTGTTCATCAGTCCATTGATGCATCATCCGTTTACGTATGGCTTCTTCCGTTACGCCGTCTCGAGTTTCCACTCGTTGAATGCGTGAAGCTTCGGGGCTAATAACCAAAATAACACCATCAAACCTGTCTTGCTCTCCCAACTCAAATACGAGTGGAAACTCATAAACGGTATAGGGCGCGTCTTGCGCTTGTTGCCAGTTTGAATAGGCTGCTCGGGCTGCAGGGTGCACAAGGGCGTTGAGTTGTTGTAATTTTTCTTTGTTGCCAAAAACTTGCTCAGCAATAAATGGTCGGTTCAGCTTGCCTTTGGCATATGAAACTTCGCCAAATAACGCTGTGATTTTAGCTTTAATATCTACATCCTGTTCCATCGCCATTTTAGCAGAGTCATCTGCTGCAAAGGTGGGTACACCCAGTTCACTAAAAAGTGTAAGCACAGTTGATTTGCCACTGCCTATACCACCCGTAAGTGCGTAGTGCTTCATTCGGAAATAAGATATGAAACCGTTGGTGGTGTTATGACAACTTGTTTGGCATTGTCAGGTAATCCATAGATAATCACAGGAAATTGTCCAGTGGTTGTTTGTTCATATACCACTTCTGCACGAAAATCTTGCGCATTGATGGTTTTTAAACTGGAAAGGGGTGCTGCAAATTTCAATGCTACTGATGTTGACGTTAATTCAATATCCAATGTATTGGGCACATTGGTAATGGTTATGGGCAGCATAAAAGAGACGTCTGAATAGCGATCAACAGTGCCTCGCACCTCTATTTCGGTTGTATTCCATCGTGCAAGAGCTGCAATAGAATCTAAAAGAACTGCCTTGAGCACAAAGTCTTCTTTAATAATATCATCGCTTAAAAGCTTAAAAATAGCGGTGTCCAAGCTCTTTAGATTCTCTTTACCTCCGCTTGCAGTCACTTGATCCAAATTGATTTGTATGGGGGATGTCAATTGATACCCCTCTGCCAAAGCAGGCAGTGCTGCCAACGTGGGTGTAAAGGATTTTACAACAGCTGCGGTCAGAGGTAGTAATATGGTGTTATCGATAAAGCCATTAAGGTCATTTCGACTAGGGAATTGTTGTCTGTAACTGTTAATCAAATATTGGGTACTTAACAAGGGTTTGTCCAAATCTAGTACTGGGAATTCGTTCGTAGAAAGCAATAACTTTGGTGGAAACAAACGTCTGTATAAAATAGAAAAACCAGATGTGGACAAACTCGCATCTACGTGCAAATGTTTATCCAGTAAAATAACAGCAGTTGCGTCGTTTTCTATTTCAACATGAACAGAAACAACAGCGGTATATTTTTCGGACAAAGCGCTTATTATCCATATAAGCGCTGCAAAAAGCAGAAACAAAAGTCCCTGCTTTGAACCTAAAAACCGCGCCTTATAGCTTTTCTGTTGTTTGGCCATTGTTGTTTTTTATTCGTCCTCGAATACTTGCATAACGGCATCGCTAACGCCCATATTGGAGAAACCTCCGTCGTGAAACAGGTTTTGGAGGGTTACTTTTTGGGTTAAATCCGAAAATAGGGTAACCGTATAGTTGGCACAGTCTAATGCAGAGGCATTCCCAAGTGGAGACATTTTTTCTGCATAAGAAATGAAGCCATCAAATCCTTTGACGCCTTTCCCCGCTGTTGTGGGTGTGGGTGACTGTGAAATGGTGTTGACACGAACATTCTTATCTCTTCCAAAGAAATATCCAAAGCTACGCGCAATAGATTCCAAAAAGGCCTTGTTGTCTGCCATGTCATTATAATCTGGAAAAACACGCTGTGCAGCCATATAGGACAGGGCTACAATGCTTCCCCATTCGCTCATGGCATCTTGCTTGTAAAGCACTTGCATTACCTTGTGAAAGGAACCGGCAGAAACATCCCAGCCCTTTGCGGTCCAATCGTATTTTTGGTCGGTATAGGCACGTCCTTTACGCACGTTGACAGACATGCCAATGGAATGTAATACAAAATCAATTTTACCGCCGAGTACTTTGACAGACTCGGTCACCAAATGCTCTAAATCTTCCAAGGAGGTAGCATCGGCAGGGATGATGGTCGAACCTGTTTTTTCAGCCAATTGGTTGATGGTTCCCATACGCATGGCTATTGGTGCATTTGTCAACACAAAGCTCGCACCTTCTTCGTGCACACGCTCTGCTGTTTTCCAAGCAATGGAATTTTCGTCCAGTGCGCCAAAAATAATACCTCTTTTTCCTTTAAGTAATCCGTAACTCATAGTTGTAATTTAAATTATACGTTTCGCAACTCACGTGCATGCATGCGGGCAGACGCCTTTACGTCTTTTCCGCTGAGCATTTCAGCAAGTTCTTCAATTCTGTCTTCTTCGCTAAGTGTGGTTAAAAATGTTTGTGTAGATGCCCCTACCACCTTTTTATAAACCTTATAATGCGCATCAGCCAAGGCTGCTATTTGCGGCAAATGCGTAATGGAAATCACCTGCATATGGCGACTCATTTCATGCATACGTTTACCCATGGCTTTTGCCATTTCGCCAGACACGCCTGTATCAATTTCATCTAGAATTAAGGTCGGGAGTTGAGATTTTTCCGCCATGATGGATTTGATGACAAGCATGATGCGAGACAGTTCACCACCAGAAGCGACCTTGTTCAATGGCGCAAAGTCAACGCCTTTATTGGCAGAGAACAACAGTGCTGCTTCCTCAGCACCATTTGTCGTGGGCGCATCTAGGGAGTTGAGTACTACAGAAAATTGAACATGCTCCATCCCCAAATCACGTGAGCGTGTAGCAAGTGCCTCGACTAGGGGGCTACAAGCTTGCTTCCGTTGGCTGCTTAGTATTTTTGATGCATCGTTCAAAGCTATTTTGGCGAGTGCTGCTTGTTTGGATCGAGTTTCTATCTGTTCATCCAAAGCCTCGGCACCTTCACATAGCTGCTGCAAATGTGTGCGTTTTTCAATAAGTCCTGCTGCATTTGAAACATGGTGTTTTTGACATAGGTGATGAAGCGTGCTTAACTGCTCCTCTACTTCTTGTAAACGAGCTGGATCGTCTTGTACCGACTCGCCTAGGTATTGCGTTTCTGTAATGATATCAGAAAGTTCAATCCGCACGCTAGATATGCGTTCATAAAGCGATTGGTACGCAGCGCCAAGGTTTGCTATTTTATCTAACAATTGGGAAATACCAATCATTTGGTCTTGAAGACCAAGACCATCCTGGGTGCTGATTGAAACCACCTCTGCAAGTGCAGACCTAAGTCCGGTCGCATTTTTAAGAACATGGATCTCCGCTTCTAAAGTGGCTATCATGTCAGGCGATAGGCTTAGCTGTTCCAGTTCGTTGAGCAAAAACTTGTGGTAGTCTAAGGCTTCATCGGATTGACGTTGACGTGCTCTTAGATTTTCGAGTTCTGTATTTGAAATATGCCAATGCTTAAATGCTGCTTTGTATGCAGCAAGCGACTTCGCATTATTTCCATAGGCATCAATAAGTTTAAGGTAAAAAGCTGGGTCGGTAAGCTGTATGGTTTGCCGTTGGGTGTGAATATCTACCAAAGCGTTCCCCACAGTTCTAAGGGCGTCCAAAGTAACGGGTGTATCGTTGATAAAAGCACGTGACTTTCCGGTTGCACTCAATTCCCGCCGAATAATGGTATGACTTTCCTCGTCCAAATCAAGTTGGTCAAAAATGGCTTTCAATTTGTGCTTATCCATGTCAAAAGCAGCTTCCACGATACATTTTGAGGCATTTGCGCGAATGGTAGACAAATCGGCTCTTTGCCCTAATATCAGTGATAAGGCTTGTAATAAAATGGATTTTCCAGAACCTGTTTCCCCTGTCAGTATAGACAAGCCACTGTCAAAAGAGACTTCTAAGTCTTCTATGAGTGAAAAGTTTTTAATGGAGAGTGAAAGTAGCACAGTTGTTTATTGTCGTTACTTCAAATATAATGCGTTTATGTCACTTAAAGACATGAAGTTATTAACGCGCGATGCTGCCCCAGTAGCCAGACATGCTGGGTACAAATCGGTTTAAAAAACGAAGCAGTGTCTTGGTCTCAACTTCTGGACCGTCGCTGTAGAGTTGGCTTATCTCTTCGGCTTTGGCATCAAAAAAGGATTGAATTAAATATGCATTTGGCTGTCGACGCATAAGGTTTTCTAGGGTAATCAACTGCGCAGCAATGGTTTCCTTGGCTTCTTTGGGCGCGTCTATCATGATATCTAAACCGTTTCTGTGGTACGTATAAATAAGGTTTCTGAAGTCGTTAAAAGCGGTTGACGATAGTGCGTCAATAATATCATATCGACCGTTCTGCCCCTGATTAGCTTGCCAGCCTTGCGCATTGCTCGCTTGTGCTGCGTTGGCAATGGTGCGTGCCCGTTCAAAATAGGCTGTGCCACCCAAAGGAGAAAAGCTATCCAGTTCCATACCAATGACTAGGTTTATATAATAAGACAGCACCGAAATAAGGTTGTTGTTATAGCGATTCACGTCGTAATAAAAAGGTTGAAACTCTTGATAGGTAAAACCAAAAGATTCATCAAAAAAATTGACTAGCGGCGAGTCGTAGTTGGTGTTATACACCAAACGCCCTGATTGTACTTGTAAGCTTGCAGCAAATGAATTGTTATTGACACTAGAAATGGTAAGTAACATCTCAATATCAATTTCAGCGGCATTCAAATCGCGACTAGACGTCCATTTGGTATTGTTAAGGAAATCTTGAGCTGCTTTCTCTAGCGTTTTGACTGGGTTGATATTAGTTTGATCAACCAAATCAGAATTAACATTAAGGGTTACACGCACAGCCTGCGCCCACGAAAGTGCACTGAAAACAAAAACAAAAAATAAGGCTTTAAGATTCATCGAACATGGTTTTAAGGTGATCCATCACGTCCAAGGCTACCTCTTGCTTGGATTTAAGGGTATAATGTACGGCTTCTTTGTTGGTTTGTAAAAAAGAAATTTTATTAGTGTCATGACCAAAGCCTGCGCCATCATCTGCAAGTGAATTGACAACAATGGCATCTAGGTTCTTGCTTGCTAATTTTTTCTGAGCATTTGCCAAAGCATCTTGGGTTTCAAGGGCAAAGCCTATCAAGATTTGATTCTTTTTCCCCTCTCCTAGTTTTGAAAGTATGTCGGGTGTTGGCGCCAAGGACAAAGAAGGTATACCAGCTTGTTTTTTGATTTTTTGTTGGGCTTTTTCTGTTGGTTGAAAGTCAGCAACAGCAGCAGCCATAATAAGCGCATCGGTATTGGTGTACACGTCCATGCAGGCAGCTAGCATCTGAGCAGCTGTGGTTACAGCTACAACTGAAACATTGGGGTGCGTGATATTTCCAGCAGTAGGTCCACTGATTAAAATAACGTCTGCACCTTGTTGTGCGGCAGCATTGGCTAAGGCATATCCCATTTTTCCTGAGGAGTGATTACCAATAAAACGCACAGGATCTATGGGTTCGTATGTTGGGCCAGCAGTAATGACAATTTTTTTGCCAGACAGCGGAGATTTAGATTTAAAATAATCTTCTAGTATGGCTACTATTTGCTCGGGCTCTTCCATTCGACCTTCGCCTTCTAATCCACTAGCCAAAGGACCAGAGGTAGCTGGAATCAATATGTTGCCGTTAGCAACCAAGCGATTGATATTGTCTTGATTGGCGGGATGCTTATGCATGTCCAAATCCATTGCAGGTGCAAAAAAGACAGGACATTTTGCAGATAGATACGTTGCCAAAAGCAAGTTGTCTGCAGCAGCAGTTGCCATTTTAGCAAGTGTATTGGCAGAAGCGGGAGCAACCAGCATTACATCTGCCCAAAGGCCTAGAGAAACGTGGTTATTCCATACGGCATTATCGTTGTCTTCTTGGGTAAAAGAAGTCAGCACTTCAAGGTCAGTAAGGGTAGATAGCGTAAGAGGGGTAACAAATCCCTTAGCTGCATCGGTCATGACAACCTGTACTTTGGCTCCTGCTTTGACTAGCAATCGGGCGATGGTCGGCGTTTTGTAGGCCGCAATACTCCCCGAAATTCCGAGTAGGATTCGCTTGTCATGCAAGATAGACATGACTATTCGCTTGCGTCAGCGTCAGTGTGACGGAAGTAAATCTTTTCTTGTAGCCATTGCTCAATAGCAATAGCGTGTGGCTTTGGAAGCTTTTCGTAGAACTTAGAAACTTCTATCTGTTCTTTGTTTTCGAAAATTTCCTCTAAATTTTCAGTTGGCGTAGCAAATTCCTCCAATTTCTCGAACAACTCTGTTTTGATGTCCTCATTGATTTGCACGGCACGTCTTGCCATGATTGAAATACTTTCATAGATATTGCCAGTTGATGCATCTAGTTCGTTGCGGTCATATGTTTTTGAAGTAACAGCGGCTTGTGTGCTTTTTAGGTCCATGCGAAAAATTTAATTGGATGCAAAAGTAAGGATTTCTTGCTCAATATCTTTCAAGAGTTTTTGAGCATCCTTCATATGTGTTGATTCTGGGTATAAACGCTTGAAGTTTTCAAATTTAGATTTGGCGTCTTCAAGACGATTTTCCTTCTTATACTGAACGCTATTAATGGCTAGTGTAGCCGCCGCAGAAAACTGAACAAAAAGGGCACCTTCTCGATATGAAGTTCCGGGGTTGTCTGCAATAAAATTATCAAGCGCTTTCATAGCGGCTTTATAATCACGTATGGTATTGTATTGTTTGGCGGTCTCAAAACCTTTCCTTTCAGTCTTGATACGCAATTCTTGTGCCATGGCATTGGCACGATCCATGCGCTCACTTTCAGGGTAGCGGTTGATAAACTCTTGGAGTTTATCCAAAGCTTCGTAGGTATCGGTTTGATCTAAACTAAAGTTTGGAGAGGTCATATAATAGGCATGAGCCATCAAAAAATACGCTTCATCAGCCTTCTGGCTTTTGGGATAGGCTTTTACAAAAGTTTCAAATTCATAGGCTGCCATAATATAATTTTTGGTCTCTAACAACGCATTTGCATAGAAGAAAACAATGCGTTCTGCCTGTGGCTTGCCTCTGTATGATGTCTTTAACTGCTCATAAAGCTGTGCTGCTTTGCGGTATTTACCCTCCTCATATAGAGATTGAGCAAGTTTGTTTTTTAACCCTGGGTCTTCGGTTTTTAGTGCTTTTTGATAGTCACTACAACCTACTACTAAAAAAAGTAGGCCTACAACTAAATAATTTGGTAATTTCATGGTGGCTAATTTAATTAAAACGTTTTACATATTTAGCGCATGAACATATCTTATTTACACCTACTCGCTTTCATCTTTACATTTCAAATAGTCTTTGGACAAGAAGAATCAAGTCCCCCCAATTGGGGAATACACGTCGGTTATGCCACACAACAGGTCTATCCGTTTAGAAACAAAGACTACAAATTCACCCAACATCATGTTTTAGGTCACCTTAGATTAAAACAATTTCAGAAGGGAGGTTTTAAGATAGATGTATTGAGTGAATTGGGTTACTATTTCTCAAAACACCAACTCCTCAACAAATGGTTTACAACAACTTCCAGCTTTGATCATTTCCCAGAAGATTTTCAAGAAAAAATGTTGGCAGAAAAAAACATACATCAATTGGCGGCGCATTTGGGAGTAACCCTCAATTGGTTTTTAAGTCCCAAAATAGCTGTATTTGGATACGGCTCTATTGGACCTATGTGGACCTCACAACTAACAGAACGTTTGGCGGCTGGATTTGCCTTTTCCGACAATTTTGGTTTTGGTATAAAGGTGAAATACAATGAAAGTATCTGGGTAAGCAGCACGCTTGTTTTAAGACATGAATCCAATGCAAATTTTAAGTTTCCAAACTCTGGACACAATAGCATTGGTCTAAGACTGGGCTTGGTGTTTAATTAAGCTTATTTACATAAGGCTGCAAGGCAGCTATAAGTGCATCCGAAGGACTAACTAAAGGAAGTCTCAAGTTAGCTTCACAAAGCCCTAGCAATTGAGAAACTGCCTTAATTCCCGCTGGGTTTCCTTCTTGAAATAGCAAATCTATAACAGCTTTGAATTGCTGGTTGATTCGATTTGCCTCAGCTTCGTTTTTATCCAAAGCCAAGTCCATTCCATGTTTAAACGCTTTTGGAAAGCCACCGGCAACTACAGAGATAACGCCGTCACCACCCAAAAGGGTTAGTGGAATTGCGGTTTCGTCATCACCAGAAAAAACGAAGAAATCTGTTGGGCTTTGCGCAATGATTTCTGCGCCCTGATCCATATTGCCACTTGCATCCTTAACCCCTACAATATTTTTTGCATCATTAGCAATACGCACTGTGGTCTCGGCAGTCATGTTCACGCCTGTTCTACCTGGCACATTGTACATCAATAAAGGTAAAGGCGATACGGCATCCAATGCCATATAGTGCTGATACAATCCTTCTTGATTAGGGCGGTTATAATAAGGCGTAACAGACAGAATAGCGTCAAATCCATTAACATCAAGAGACTGAAAGCTTTCAACCAACGAACGAGTACAATTGCCGCCAACTCCCATAATCAGCGGAACACGTTGCTTATTTTCACGCACAAAAGTGGTAAATACAGCCTGCTTTTCGTCATTTGTCAGCGTAACCGATTCGCCCGTAGTACCCAAGGCAACAAGAAAATCAATACCGCTATCAATCAAGAAATGAATGATACGTGCAAGTGCGTCATGATCCACCGAACCGTCTGCATGAAAAGGGGTAATAACCGCTACTCCTGTAGATTTGACTGTTAACTTATGCATGAGGGTTTATTTTATTAAAATATGTTTTGAGGTCATTTAAAAACCCGCCAAAGTCCAATCGTGTAGGCAACACCAAATCATTCAATCTAGTATCCATACAAGATGGACCTATGCGAAAAGATGCCTTGAGTTGAGCAGAAAAAGATGCCAGTGAAAGGGTACTTTGCTGCACAAAATGAATCGCAATATCATATTGCTGTGACGTCACAAACTTTAAATCATCTTCCACTATCCTACCACGCCAGTCCAAACTCTTGGGATATAAGTGTGGCTTGGGCAAACCTTCAAGCATTTTTTTATTTAGATGGAAATGGACACGCTCGATTGTTTCATATTCTGGTGAAAAAAAATCAATCATGTCTTGAAACTGCGCTTCTGTAATATCTAAATCCGTATCGTGAACAAAAACCATACGACGTATCGTTGCAGGCTTAACTCCTACTCTGTTTTCAAGTAGACTAAGCTGTTGTTTTACGGCACGTTTGGCAAAAAAATTCATTGTTGCAAAAGTAGTGTTTTCATAAGAGGTGGTTGCATGACCACAACAATATATTATAAAAAACTAACGGTTTGTTACAAACACAACATTAGGAACTTATAAGGGCATCCAATTCTTGTTCAGAAATGATGCGAACACCCAAGCTTTCGGCCTTGGTCTTCTTGGCAGGGCCCATCTTATCACCAGCAACCAAATAGGTGGTGTTTTTTGAAATAGAAGAAGAAATCTTTCCACCATGCTGTTCGATAGCAGCCTTTAGTTCGTCTCTAGAATATTGACTAAAAACACCCGACACCACAAAACGCATATCTGCAAGTGTGGTTGAAGTGGGTTGAGACGAAACAGCTGCTTCGAGTTGAACGCCAGAGGCACGTAATTGTGAAATAACAAAAAGGTTGTCGACATCTTGAAAAAAAGCAACCACACTTTGAGCAATACGTGTTCCAATTTCATCAACAGCTTCCAAGGCTTCGACATCGGCTTGCATCAAGGCATCAATTGAACCAAAGTGTTGTGCCAACTTTTTGGCAACAGTTTGACCCACATAGCGAATACCCAAACCAAACAACACACGGTGGAAAGGTATGCTTACAGATGCTGCAATGGCTTGAACAATGTTCTGTGCCGATTTTTCAGCCAACCGTTCAAGCGATATAAGGTCTGCCTCAGTAAGGGCGTATAAATCCGCATAGCTATTGATGCGGTTATTTATAATGAGCAGCTGTATGGTTTCAGCGCCCAGACCGTCAATATCCATGGCTTTTCTGGAAATAAAATGCGCCACACGACCCACACGCTGCGGTAAACAGCCGGCTGCATTTGGACAATAGTGCTGTGCTTCTTCGGGGTTTCTCTTTAATGGGGTGCCACACGAAGGACAGTTGGTTGCGTACTGGATAGCTTGGCTGTTGGGCAAACGCTTGCTGTGATTGACCGAAGTTATCTTAGGAATAATTTCACCTCCTTTCTCAACAGAAACGGTATCGTTGAGATGGAGTCCAAGTTCAGCGATAAAATCTGCATTGTGCAAGGATGCCCGCTTGACTATGGTACCGCCCAGTAATACGGGTTTTAGTTGTGCTACAGGTGTAATAGCACCTGTACGCCCTACTTGGTATACTAAATCTTCCAGTTGGGTTTCAACCGCCTCTGCTTTAAACTTATAAGCCATGGCCCAACGAGGTGATTTGGCCGTATAACCGAGTTGCTCTTGGTATGCCAATTGGTTTACTTTAACCACTACCCCATCAATTTCATAGGGCAAGCTACTGCGCTCAAGCTCCCAATGATCTAAAAAGGCAAACACTTCTTGCATATTGTGGGCATGCACAAAATGCTTGGGCACATAGAAGCCCCACCTTTTGGCTGCTTGCAGCGACGCCAATTGGGTTTGAAATAAGGTTCTGTCTGTAACAATTTGATACAGAAAACAATCCAAGGGACGGGCTGCCACTAACTTACTGTCTTGCAGTTTTAAACTACCAGATGCCGTATTTCTTGGGTTCATATAGGGCTCTTCGCCTTGGGCTAGGCGTTGTTTATTCATCTGTTCAAAACCCGCTAAAGGCAAAATAATTTCTCCTCTTATGGCAAAATGTTGCGGCACATCCGAAGCTGAAATTTGCAGGGGAACACTGTGGATGGTCTTGATGTTTTGGGTTACTTCATCGCCTTGAAAACCGTCGCCGCGTGTAAGGGCTTGCACGAGCTTCCCGCCTTCATAGGTCAGGCTGATTGAAGCCCCGTCGTATTTCAACTCACAGGTATAATCCAAGGATTCCACGCCCAAGTTTTTACACATGCGTTGCTCCCAATCCAACAAATCCTGTCTGTTATAGGAGTTGTCTAATGAGTACATACGCTGTTCGTGGGCAATGGTATTAAAGTTTTTGGTCACGGCGCCGCCCACACGCTGGGTGGGTGAATTGGCATCAAAAAGCGCAGGATTTGCATCTTCAAGCGCTTGGAGTTCGGCCAGCTTTTCATCAAACTCACGATCAGAAATCACAGGCGTATCTTCTATATAATAGCGTCGGTTATGCTCGTGTAGCTCTGTCCTTAATGCAAGTATTTTTTCTGCTGTATTCATCGGTAATGTGCACGTATAAACCGTGGGTTTGTTCTAAAATCGTTTCGAAGTACAATATCGGAAAATCCTGCTTGTGTTAAAAGCAAATGAAGTGTTTTCATAAGCGGTGCATGTCCTTCTAAATAAACACCGCCCTTGGTATTTAGCTGCTTGGCTGCATAATTGATGATGTGTGTATAGAATTTTAGCGGTGATGCCCCCGGAACAAAAATGGCGTGTTCGGGTTCTCGCAATACGTGTGCTTCGGTATGTGCTTTTTCGGATTCGGGCACATAGGGTGGATTAGACACAATAATGTCCCAATTGGTGTTGGGCAGTTGTGCACCCAAAACATCAACAACTTCAAAATTGACAGTTATGCTGTTTTTTTTTGCATTGTGTCTGGCTGTTGCCAAGGCATCTAAATCAACATCCCAAGCCGTAACTTTCCAGTTTGGGCGGGCTTTCTTTAGGGCTATTGCCACACAACCACTACCTGTTCCGATGTCAAGCACATGAAGGGGTGCTTCATTATCGTACGCTGACAACAACCAATATACCAGCTCTTCTGTTTCGGGTCGGGGAATAAGCACTCGTTCGTCTACTTCTAGTATAAGACCAGCAAACGTAACGGTACCTATTATATATTGTATGGGTTCATTTTCTTGAAGGGCTGTTAATGCGGCTAGAAATTGTGCTTCTTTTTCAGGAGACAATGCTTCATCAAGATTGAGTACAACCTGCGCGGGTGTGAAATTTAAATAGGCTTCACACAACATTTCAAAATGCACACCAATTTCATCTTGGGTGTACTGTGATGAAAGTAACTTAAGAAATTGTGCTCTAATTTTTTTTACTGTCAAAGTGGGTCAATTGTAAATGAAATCTGCTTCGCAAGGAGATATTTGATATTTTTGCTAAAATACACATTCCCGTTGCATCCAACCCACGATAATTTTATGCGCCGCTGTTTGGTCCTAGCTCAAAAGAGCTTTGGTCACACCTATCCCAATCCAATGGTGGGCGCGGTAGTGGTGCGGGATGGAAACATTATTGGTGAGGGCTGGCATAAAAAAGCGGGGGATGCACATGCCGAAGTAAATGCCTTGGCTAAGCTTTCTGAGAAAGAACTGCTAGACGCTACTTTATATGTAAACCTCGAACCCTGTTCACATCACGGCAAAACACCTCCCTGCTGTGATTTGGTTTTGGCAAAGGGCATTAAAAAAGTAATCATAGGTGCCACGGACCCCAACCCAAAGGTGGCCGGACGTGGTATTGCAGCACTAAAAGCGGCAGGCGTTGAGGTCATTAGCGGCGTACTAGAAGCTGCCTGTTTGGAATTGAATAAACGTTTTTACTGTTTCCATACCAAAAAGCGTCCATATATTATTTTAAAGTGGGCACAAACGGCAGATGGCTATATAGCACCTGAAGATGACAAAAAAGGTGAGGTGTTTTGGATTAGTGATGCAAACAGCCAGCAACTGGCGCACCGTTGGCGGGCTGAAGAACACGCCATATTGGTGGGCAGGAAAACAGTGGACAATGACAACCCACAACTAACGACAAGAAAGTGGACGGGCAGCAATCCGATTCGACTGGTCATTGACCCCAACAATAGCATAGATGAAAACGCACATATATTAAATGGAGCTGCGAAAACGGTGGTTTTCAACAACAGCATCAATAAAAAAGAAGCAAATGTCAATTGGGTCGCAATAGCAAAAACGGAAATGGTAAAAGGCATCCTAAGTTGGTGCGTCGTAAATGAAATTCAATCCATCATGGTTGAAGGCGGAGCGGCAACAATTCAAGGGTTCTTAACAACCAATTTGTGGGATGAATGCCGTGTACTCGAAGCTGGCAAGTCAGTAGGAAATGGCATCAAAGCCCCCTTGCTACCAGAGGGAAAAAAAGCATCAAAAAAAATTGTAGGAGATATACTACAAATTATTGTGAATGAAAGACCTTAAGTAAGAAGTCTGGGCATTTCATAGCCCTACGTGTTTGTTCGTCCACAAAAACCAAACGCGTTGTTGCAGTAGCAACACAAACTTTCTGCTGATTTTCAATCACATAGGAAAAATCAACATAATAGCCCTCTAATACGTCTAATGTTGCATGAACCAAATATATGTCTTCAAAGTGTAATGGCTTCTTATATTGTATGGTTATGTCAACTACTGGCAGTAAAATACCTTTCTTCTCTAAGTCGCCATAGCTAACCCCTTGATTTTGCAGCCATTCAATTCTTGACTGTTCCAAGGCATATACATATTGTGCGTGGTGCATAACACCCATTTGATCAACCTGATGATAATGGACTGTGTTCTGAATTGTAATATTTTTCTTACTCATTGTAAGGCGTTAATGTCAAAAAAAAGTGTTCTTGACGAGTCATAATATGCAATAAACTTTCTGAAAATTCAATAGGAAAAGCACTTTTTTTTAAAAAAAAATAAACACATATTTGTCGTGTACAATTAAAGGCATAGAAACCCCAAATTTTAAACTTTTTTTGTTACATCAAAACCATAGCAACCAATAGTAAAATGCAAAAAACCGCTGATAGCGTTTGGGGAAACTGTTTGAATTTTGTCAAGGATAACATTCACAATCAAGCTTTTAAAACTTGGTTTGATCCGATTAAACCTTTGAAATTGAACGGCGATGCCCTCAGTGTTGAAGTCCCGAGTAAATTCTTTTACGAGTGGCTTGAGGAACACTATGTTGAAATCCTAAAAGTTGCACTCACAAAAGAAGTCGGCCCAGGCGCCAGACTTGTTTATGTAATCCGAATGGAAAACACATTTGGCAGCAAACAAGCATTTACAGAAAGTATTCCAAGCCAAAATAAGGGACGTATTAAAGTACAGAATGTTGAAGCGCCCCTACAAGCGCAAACCGCTGAACTTAAAAATCCATTTGTCATTCCAGGAATACGCAACCTAAAAGTTGAATCGCAACTAAATCCGAGCTACAACTTTGAAAACTTTTTAGAAGGTGATGCCAACCGATTGGCTAGGTCAGCCGGTATTGCAGTAGCCAACAAACCTGGCGGAACCTCTTTCAACCCCCTACTCATTTTTGGTGGTGTTGGTCTTGGGAAAACACACCTTGCCCACGCCATAGGTGTTGATATAAAAAGTAAATACCCAGAAAAGACTGTATTGTATATCTCAGCCGAGAAATTTACACAACAATATATAGAAGCGGTTAAGAAAAATACGCGAAACGATTTTATTCACTTCTACCAAGTGATGGACGTTCTTATTATAGATGACGTGCAATTCTTCTCTGGGAAATCAGGAACGCAAGACGTGTTCTTCCATATTTTTAACCACCTGCACCAAAACGGCAAGCAAGTTATCTTGACTTCTGATAAGGCACCGGTAGACATGCAAGACATTGAACAACGCTTGTTGTCGCGATTCAAATGGGGGCTATCTGCTGAACTACAACGTCCTGACTACGAAACACGCGTTTCCATTCTAAAAAACAAATTGTACCGTGACGGCGTTGAAATGCCTGATGAAATCATCGATTTTGTTGCCAAGTCTGTCAAGACAAATGTGCGCGAACTCGAAGGTGCGATTATATCGCTCATCGCACAGGCATCTTTTAACAGAAAAGAAGTTACCCTAGATTTGGCAAGACAAATCGTTGAGAAGTTTGTACGCAATACCAAACGTGAAGTTTCTATCGACCACATTCAAAAAGTGGTGTCAGAATACTTCCAAATGGACGTTACTACGCTACAATCCAAAACGAGAAAGCGCCATATCGTACAAGCCAGACAATTGGCCATGTTCTTTGCCAAAAAAATGACCAAAGCTTCTTTGGCAAGTATTGGCTCTAAAATTGGACACCGCGACCACGCTACCGTGCTTCACGCTTGCAAAACCGTTGACAACCTTGCATTTACCGACAAGCAGTTCCGCAAATATGTGGACGACCTCAACAAGAAACTTTCCAACTAAGGCATGACAACCAAGGTGCTTATGGTGTGTTTGGGTAATATCTGCCGCTCACCATTAGCAGAAGGCATCATGCGTAAACTCACCAACAAACAGGAATTTTTAATTGATTCTGCTGGCACGGCCAACTACCACCTAGGCGCAGCACCTGACCACAGAAGCATTGCCATTGCTGCACTACACAATATTGACATCAGCAGGCAACAAGCACGACAACTCACCCCAGCTGACATAGACGCTTTTGACCACATATTG